>Ga0123342_1005973_pt1 | contig 17221 bp, 10 predicted proteins | sample Turbeawhitnodule_FD_89960 | JGI IMG/M metagenome (GOLD analysis project Ga0123342, IMG submission 89960) | Root nodule microbial communities of legume samples collected from Mexico - Turtle bean Mexico white nodule | ecosystem: Host-associated > Plants > Roots > Nodule | place: Mexico: Nepantla... | reverse complement strand
TTGGAAAAACTGAATCCTTAATCAAGGTTCTTCTGAAGTATTTTTTATTCTAAGCTTAAAAGTTTTCAAAAATCCTTCTTAAACAATTCACCCCCCCCCCCCTCTCGTTTAAGGCCATATATTCTAACAAATTGTACCAATCCAACCAACAAACAAAGGGTGAAAACCAAAGCATGTCAAAACTAATATAAGAACTTCCAACTCAGAGTGTCAAAGGCTTTATGAATATCATCTTTATAAGCCACATTACCTCCTCTAACCTTTTTAGAAAGCATGTTAATAGCTTCAGAAGCAATACCAATGCAATATTGAATCTGTCTACGATGCACAAACCCATATTGATTAGGAGAAATGATTCTAGCAGTCACAAGTGCAAGCCTATCTGCCAGTATCTTAGAAATAATCTTAAATTTGAAATTAGCAACAACAATTGGCCTGTAATCTTTAATGGAGTCAGCACCCTAAATCTTAGGAATACGAGATACCACATTATTGTTCATTCTAGGGAGAACCCAATTTTGTTTAAAAAAATGTTAAACAACATTGCAAACATCTGTCCCAATAATGTCCCAACAAGAATGATAGAAAACGCCACCAAAACCATCAAGACCAAGAGCATTATTACCATTAAGATTAAAAACAACAATCTTGATTTCCAAAAAATCAGGACATTTAATCAACTTCATATTCTCCTAAGAGGAAACTAGCTCAGGAATATAAGAACCAATAAAATCTTCCATATTACTTGTATCCGGAACATTAGAAATAGACTCAGCATAAAGATTTTTATAAAAGTCCAAAATATGATCCTTAATGAGTTTAAGATCCTTAGTAACCTCATTGTCAATCTGTAGACGATGAATCTCACTAGAATTATTTCTCCTTTTGACCACAACATGGAAAAAAGTCGAATTTTGATCTCCATCTTTGAACCATAACATCTTAGTCATTTCTTTCTGAAACAAATATTGATAGTGAAGAGCATGATCAAGCTCCTCCTTAGCAATCTTTTCTTGACAAAGAAGCCCATCAATATTAGACAAACAAGTAGTCTCTAAGTTTTGTTGAATACTAAGGAGTAGACCCTGCTTAAGAAGAACTGCATTGTGAACATTACTAAGAGAATTTTTATTCCAATCGCGAAGCTTAATTTTCAACCTTTTTAACTAATGTTGCAAAATAAACATAGGACAACCAACAACCTTATTAGCCCAAGAATCATGAATAAGCTTCAGACATGAAGTGTCTTGAAGCCACATAGAAAAGAAACAAAAATTGCTAACCTTCCTCAAAGAATTACTAGCAAGACTAGCAAAAATAGGGGTATGATCAAAACAATTTTTAACAAGAACTTGACAAGTACAAGAATCTCATTCATCCGGACACACTCCATTACATAAAGCCCTATCCAGTCTATTATGAATTCTATGCAACCCTCTCCTTCCGTTACACCAAGTATAACAAGATCCAATAATAGGCATACAAGAAAGATCATTAGTATTAATCCAATCAAGGAATTCATTACAAGATACCTGATTAGGAGCCACCCCCCCCCCCCTTTGTAGTCATTCGTCAAGAGCACAACATTAAAATCTCCCATAATACACCAAGGCCCTGTGAAGGAACTAAGATCCCTCCACGAAAATCGTCTAGCCAAGTATGTGTTAGCACCATAAACACCTGCAAAGCTAAAACATTTATCATGCAAAAGATAAGTTACAAAAATAAACTGATCATTGACCAAGAAATTTTGGACAAGATTAGGAACCGACAAACACCAAAGCTTAGCAGCTTCATTAACAATAGGAGACAGCCACCAAATACATATTAACGTATTTGAAAAGGATGTTGAAAGCATCAGTGTACGATATCATAGGTTTAGCAATAAAAACCAGGAGGGGTTTATGCAGTTTAAGTAAAATAATCAACATCTCCACAATTTTGTGGTTTCCTAGTCCTCTAACATTCCAGAAAAACTAAAAGCCTTCATTACGACGTTGTAGAGAGAGCTACCTGATGTGAGTTGATTTTTAGATGTTTTCATTTATGGTGACACTTTTACTTAAGGTTGAGATTTTAACAATTAGAGGTGGAGACCTAAGGAAGATTCCCACTAGAGACGGACTTAAGTAAGTGGTTAAGTAAGTGTGAAGGTTCACTTCACAAAGGAAAAGATGAAAAACAAGATATAGTGAGGATGAGATGCAATTGCGAAATTGAAATGGGCACAAGGTAAACATCAACGGTGGACATGGCCTCCCAAATGATGTACCATACTCATGATTATGAGTGAAACCCATGAGCAACAAATAAGAGAACTAAGAGACAAAAATATAAATGGAATGGAGAAAATGGAAGGAAATGGAATGAGAAAACTTATGGTGGTGGGTGAGAGATATCACGCCACTTGGAGGGTGGTTTTGCTCCAAGATGAGTGTGTTGGCCGCCACTTGAGAGCTTTCCAAATCACTCAAAATAAGACCTCAAATCTAAGAGGACAAAAGCCTCACTAAGACCTCACACAATTTGTGTAGAGTTTCTTTACTTCATTCAAATTCAACTTGAAAATACAATGAGGGAGGTCTCATATTTATAGGTGAAGAAGCCTTGGAGAATAAGCATGAAGGGTACGATTTGAAACACTAAAAAAAGGGGGCAGCCTTATGGTTTGACTAAGTCAAACCCGCACCCTAGGCTTGTCCTTCTAGAAACCAAGTCAAAATCCCTTCCTAAAGGGCTAGAAACAAGCTAAAATGATACCTACACCCCCTATTATGCTAAAGGCACCTTATTCTAACCTACCTTTTCTATTTGGACCCCTAAAGAGAGCCCAAATTATTTACAACATATTTGTATCTTATAAGAAGACCAAAAGGAAAAATAGTTGGTGTGTTGGTTTATGCCCTGCTCCTCTAGTGAGGTCCATGTGATCCTTGGTGGGGTCTTGAATTGTTCGCTGAGATGACTGTTCACCATGTGCTTTGTCTTTTGCTTCCTTGGTCATCTTCGTAGCTACTTGGGTTGTATCACTACCTTAGCAATTTTTTTGGATTTACCAGTCCCCTTAGGTGGTCTCCCTTGTTTTCTTTTAGTGCAAATTATTTCCTCCCTAGTATCATTGGCATCTTCCTCCATCATCTCATTAGGATCAACCCAAAATTTTGAAACAACATCTATAGTTTCCAAACCATCAAGAGAGGAAAAGTGATTTTGTAGGACCAACGATAATGCTTTAACATCCTCAAGAGATTTAGTCTTCTGAGGGGAGGTATGAGTCGACGGAGATGGTACAGTCATAATATCAGAGACCTCCACATGATGATCATCAATTAGAATATTAATTGGGGCTTTAGAAACTGCAGGTGATTTAACCCTCTGAGGAAAGGTAGGACGCAACGGAGATGGTACAACCACAGGAGCATAGACCTCCACATGATGATCATCAATAGGAGTCGTAACTGAATGTGACTCTAAACCCTAGGCTTGCATAACATCAGGTGAATTCCTTAACATATCCAGTTCTAGGAAATCTGAAGTAGGAGTGGACAACCCTTGCCTAAGGACCTCTCATGATTCGATTAGTATTGTCTTTTTTTAGCACAATCAAATAGAACCAATATATTTCATGCGAGAATGAGATTATTTTAATAAATATTCTCTTCTTTTTTTTAAATATCCTTTATTTATTTTAGAAATAAAAAATGTAGCAATCTTATTTATCCGACGAAATATTTATAATTTTATTTTTTACTTTATCTACATCACAATAAATATTTATATACAAACTAACTTAAAATTAGATAAGGGTACAAGTAATTAATAATGTTTTAAACTTTATAAAAAATAATTAAATAAAAACAATAAATTTAACGGTTATAAAAGAGAAAGTAAGTAATATATTTATTGTAATTTTAATATTTATGAAAAAAAACATTAAACTACAATAATTTAATAAATACGAGACAAAAAATGGTAATAAAGTATGAAATGCAAGTATAGGATGCTCCACATGTTATTTAATTGACCAACTATTATATATAATAATTATTATTTAAATATAATATGGGAGTATACTTATTTTTAATAAGTTTTTTTTAAAGATAACATCTAACATAACATAACTTCATCCGTCGTAATATAACTTCGAACAATTCTTACTAAACAAATTATGTTTTTACTCATAGGAAAGATATGAAAGAAAAACACGAAAATGAGTGAGGTATTTGTAACCCTTAAATATCAATCTTAATAAACTTAACACACAATGAAGATAATGGGAGCCTATGACTTGACCTACAACCTTAAGACCCAATCTCAATTTATTAATATATGAATTCATATCTTACTTCTGATGATCCATTACTGAACATCAAACGCTACTTGAGAAATGATTAGTTAGTTGAGTATTTCTCATTAAAAACATTGATACAACTATAATTATTTTTCTTGAGAGTATAAACCATTTATTAGTCCACACAAAGATATATCCTTATTACATGACCTGATAACGTTGAGCAAGTATAAGATTATCCCAAATTTAGCCTATGAATATTTCAGTCCATGGTGTTATTTCAAATCATCTAGATATTCACCTACCTCATAACTTCCTAAGACCCCATCATAGTTCATGCCTCTCGTTCCGTAATCGTGACTTTACAAACATAAAAACTCGTACATTAGCATAGTTTTAACTTAATTCATTGAACTTTATCTCTTTTTCTCAACTAACATATTCTTTAACAATTTCAAAAAACACATAATTTAACTAAATGACATAGTCATATTTGTCTTACTAATTATATATATATATATATATATATATATATATATCATTTAAATAAAGATAAAAATATAAAAATAATAATAAAAGGTATAGGTAACTTTCTTTCTTTTATCTAAACTCATTAAATAAAAATAATAATTACTTTTATTTTTTATTATTAATTTATATATTTCTTTTAATTATAAAAAATTATATATAAAATAAAATAAAAATTAAAACAATAATTTTAAATAATTATATATGGAACAATATATTATAAAAAATAAAATAATAAAAATATAAACTAATAAATAAGGTTATGTTAAAGATAAATTAAATAGCATAAATATAAATAAACAAAAACCTATATGTAACTAGATAAATTAAATAACAACAAATAGTAAATATACAGGACAAAGTAAAACTCGAGATAATTTAAATTATATAAATATAACAAAAAAAAATAAAATTAATGTATAATTATAGATAAATTAAATAACATATCAATAAATAAATAAACATATCAATACGTAACTAAAAATAAACTAAATATAATAAATATAAATAACTAAATAAGACCAATGCTTAACTTGAAATAAATTAAAAATATAAAAATAATATCAAAAATAAATTAAGCAATATATTAAAAAGACAAAGAAAAATAAAATAATATATAATTTAAAATAAATAAAAAAATTAATAAAGCACATAAATTTATTAAAATTAATATAAAAATAGTTTAACCTTACTCTCACCTTACCTTTGATTGATAGCTTTTAGATATATTACCTTTTCTTCATCTTCTCTTCTGCTCCACCTATTTATAAAACAAAATTTTACTTTATTTAATTTTTTAAAAGTCATTATTACCCATTTAATAAGATTCCTTATCTTTTCATTTTTCCCCCTTATCTATTAGAAGATTCTTTATTTTTATTTTTTATTTTTTATTTTTTAATAATTAAATATTATATTTTGTAACTTTTATTACATTTGGTAAAGGCAAACCTATATATTCTCATGAGGTTTACTAAAAACGAAAAAAATAATAATATAGAAAAGTATTTATAGAAGTGAAATTTTATTAGTGTATACTTTATTATTAACACATTATTATATAATAACATGTTTAAATATTAAATGAAAATATAATTTAATCCATGAAATAGACAGATTTGCGAAAAAGTATGGCCACCATTTAAGACAGAAATTATTGTGTGGGATATCTCAGTATGATTATTTAAGAAGTTATAAACATATAAGATGAAATTTAAAAGAAGAATAATATAAGGTAAGTTAACAAGTGTTCCATAATAAGAACAAGTGTTCCACTAAGAGTTGTGTATTAATCACAAAACAATTAAAAGAAGAATAATATAAGGTAAGTTAACAATAATATAATAAGTATATAAATAATCAATTATTTAACATCAATAACCAACCATTATAAGTATTAATTAAATATAAATTTTAGAATAATGTATTAAATATTAATATACTAGATAAATATTTATATGATGTATAATGATATTTCTAATAAATACTAGTCAGATCTCAAGTTCGAAAAATGATTAATGTTTTTATTGTTTTGTTTAACATTCATCTTCATATATTATAATTTAAGTTATGGATAAAGATCTGAATAAATTTCATAACTAATACACTATAAAAAAAAGTATTAAATAAAAATTAATTTTAAAAAAATTAATTAAATTAAGTAATTTTATTTATTAATAAAAAATTATAAATTAATTTTTAAATTTTTATTTAATATTAATTAATAATATTTTAGCCATTAAATATTTTAAATTCTAAATTAATCACTATAAAAATTAATTTAGATTCTACATAATTAATAAATAAAATATTAAATATAAATTTTTATTAATAATAAAAATATTTTAAATATTAATAATTTTTTAATTTATAAAATAATATCTAATTTAACTAATATAATAATTAATTATTTTTCATCTTTAAAACTAATTACTATTTCATACTTTTCTTACCGTGATTCATATCTTCTCATCTCATATTTTTTTTCACATTTCCTACAGAAATATACAATAACTTAATACCTGTAATAACTTTATCAAGTTATATTGAAATTAAATAATATACTTAAAAGTATAATTCTATCTAGATGAATAATAAGTTTATTTTAGAATTATGGTAAGGGCAACTCTTAAAACAATTTTGTTGGACGAAAATAATTATTCAAAGCAAAATTCAAGTAATTTATACCGTCTTTAATGTTTGTAGGGAAATTAATTATTCTGCGAAAAATATAAATGGACATGTTTATAACTCACTTCCTCATATATCACTATTTACACTTTTATTTTTCCATCTAGCACCCTTTTGTTTCTATTTCCCTATCTATTATCCTTTTGTTTTTATTTTCCTATTTAGCACCATTTCAAAAGTAAAAAAAAAAATTAAAAAAAAATTGATCATTTTAATTTTGAATAAATTAAAAAAAATATTTTTAATGTTTAAAATAGTTAGAAATATAATTAATGAATAAAAAAATAATTTTTACAAAATAAAAAAAAAAGTAATAAATTAAAAACATTTAGTTTAATTTTTTTAAGAATGAAGAAAATAAAAAATTAAACCCTACAACAACATAAAAGTTGAATCTATAAACAAAAATTAGTATTTATTTATTATGATTGATGATGTAATCATGTTAATTTCAAGTAAAAAATACATGATATAATTATAAAAAAAACAAAGTCAATTAGTATTAATTAGTAGTGGACACACATATAATATTAAAGTGTCTATCCTAAAAGCAAAATCCTAAAAAAAAAACTAATGTAAATGTTATATTTGATGCTTAAAAATGAGTAGACACTTTAATATTATCCGTGTGTCCACTACTAGTTAATACTAATTGACTTTGATTTTTTTATAGTTATGTCCTATATTTTTAACTTGAAATTAACATGATTACATCATCAATAATTTATGTTTATATAATAGATTCAACTTTTTATGTTGTTGTAGGGTTTAATTTTTTATTTTCTTCATTTAAAAGAAAATTCAAACTAATTTTTTTAATTTATTATTATTTTATTTTTATTTTGTAAAAACTCATTTCTTTATTCATTAATAACTATTTTAAATATTAAAAATATTTATTTTTTTAATGCACTTAAAATTAAAATTATTAATTTTTTTACTTTTGAAATGGTGCTTCATAGAAAAAAAAATATTAGATAAAAAAATAAAAACAAAAGAGTGATAGATGAAAAAAATAAAATAATATTATAAGAGGAATTGAGTTCATGCTCACACCATTCATCTATCAAACAAGCAGAAAATTCACCCAAAAAATAATCCTATCATTTCCAATTAACATTAAAATCAGGTTTCAAACATTTTAATTAACACATACTCAAGACCATAAAAAAAACATCAAATTTCAACAATTTGTAATAAAAACACTATTTCACACACAAAAGATACACTAAAAAAATATCAACTACAAACCAAAAAACTTGAACCATTAAACCAGTAAGGTTTTATTGTATTTTATAATTATTATTATACTTATAATATATTATCAATAATAATATAATTAATAATATAAAAATTATTAATATTTTTTTATATATAATATCATTTACATGATTAATTTCATGTTATTCAAATTAATAACATTATTAATTATTACCATAATTATTCATAATACATTATTTACATCCCTTTAGCAATTTTATGATTGACATGCTCGTGCTGTCACAAAACAATAGGCAAGGTTGGGGGATTATTGGTCTTTTGGCTGGGATGAATTGTGTTTTTTTGTCACCATTTAGTTTGATGGCACCATCTTGTTTCTTTGCTGGTTATTCTGTTGGTTTTTCTTTTGGTGTGATGTAGTTTTTTGGGCACTTTGCTAGAAGTGTGCTTTTGTTATTAGTAGTTTTAGGACAGGTTTTTACATTCCTTTTGCAGGTGTGAACCTTGTATGTGCTTTAATTTCTTGTACACGGGTTGAGACACCCCTAAAGTGTCCCTCTTTTAATTTCATTAATTCTTTGCTGAAAAAAAAAATGAGAAGAAAAAAAGGAAGAATATGATAACATCAAATATTACCCTATTATTTTGCTTATTTTTTAACAGTTATCTTTATTTTGTGATCTTTTTATTAGTTTTTAGCTTAAATGCATTTTTCATTATTATTTCATTTTTTATTTGTCATTTATTTATTTAGTTTAAGAAAGGAGAAGATCTTGGCTCAAAATGAAAACAAAGATTCTCGCTGAAATAAAACATCTATTTATTTAAGAAATTGTTGGTTGTTTGACATATTTTACACATAAATCAACTTGATTTTCCTTGAGTAAACTATATATTTTCTCATCAAAAAATGTCTAAGAAAGAGTGAAATGAAAAAAAAATCGATATTTGATTCATTTTTTTTATCATTTTACATTTGTTTATTATTATCATTAATCTTAATTTGAGTAATTTAATTACCGTTTTATTCCAAAAATCCTAAAATTAATATTTGACTCTTTGATATTTAAACTTTTGTCCTGTTTACTACTTACAACAATTTATTTTCTTATTTATAACATTTAAAATTTAAATTTAAAACAAAAATTATTATTTTTATCAACTCTAAATCCTCTTCTAAATTTAATTTGATTCCATGAAATTTAAACAAAAATAAATACAAACATAAGTAAAAATAATAAATTTTAAATTTTATGTACAAAATTTCAAAATAACAAACAAAACAAATCCAACAAATATTTTTCTAAAAGCAAATAACGTAAAGTCATATTTTTTTAGTACGTAAGTTGAATAAGAAATTTTTGAATTCTGGACTACCTGGGTGATTGATCATGCGCTTTAGGTACATTGGAATATATGCATGCATGGCGCACCAACTAGGCCAGGGACATACACTCCAGCATTTTGGATTTTAAGTAAATTTTTATACAACGATTAAATTAATCATTTGTGTTCTCGAACGGGTGTTAGAGTCTAGAGAACGATTGCTCTGGTCCTCCTTTCGGTTGGTCGTTATCACTCTCAGCTTCCGCTTCACCTTCCTCCTCTCGGTCGTCTGATAGCACAGGTTGGGATGGTACCTGCAGAAGACACTCTGACGATTAAGTCAGTCAGGGTGTCGGTGCTCAGTTGTCAGAGTACTGTAGATAACGACGTAACTGATTCTTGGAATCTACGCTATTTATATTATCTTAATGTGTTTTCGTTGGTGGGCCGAATTAAGAAGTTGGTTCCTGTTTAGATTTGTGCTAAACAACTCTTAAATATGGATTAACCCTTATAACTTAGCCAATCCATGGCTCGTCGACATGGATCGATCAACCACATGTCGTCACGTGATCTTTCATCGTGATCGAGTGGTCAGATGGTTTGAAATTCTGACCGACTCGGTGAGTCATCCGATACAATTTATATTGAAAGATAAATGTCAAAATCATATCCTATTAGTCAACAAGATTGACTGAGACCCTCATAACCATTTTCCATTCTAAGTTTCCTTATTTTGTAAGACACTTACAATTGTATGAAGAAAGTAAGAAACCTGGTGCCTGTCTCAATTTCATGCCATTTTTTGAAGCAATTAATCAAACAAGTTTGCAGCAGCGTACGAAAATTTACTATTTCCTTTTCATTTCAGCAATTTTTTTCCTGTGATGTTCTTTCATTGTATGTTTTTCTTATTTTCTAAATAATGTTAGTTACTATATTTAAATCGCATACAATTTCAAGATTTTGACCAACCTAAGCAACAGACTTGTATAAGTTTAGCTTTGTGGTTGGTAAAAGTCGTGAGAAGAGGAGTAAGCCCTATGGAATAGGAGAGTGAAAGTATTGAGCTATTTTTTAAATCATACATAGGAAAACATAAAGTCTGTAATTTACTTTTAAAATTGACCTCAATCAAATATTTTAAAATTACCTTTATTCATCTTGTTACATAAAATATAATTTCTTTAGCTCTTAAAAGTTTTTCTCCAGATGTATTTCACATTTTTAAAAAGATGAAAAACAAGAAAAAATTACTCCATACCTACCCTTTTTTTACACTTCCGCTTCTTGATTTATAACAGTGTACACGAATTATACAATATTATATAATTACTCCATAAACCTTATATTCACATTTATTGTATTATTCGTGTTTAAGGATAATGGTGTCTGTAATTGATTGAAAGACAAATTTATGCTTATAATTACTTTTTTTATGATATTTGAACAGTTAAGTTCAATAAGACCTTGTAAAAATAATATAAAATATAGCAATAGAGATTAAGTAAAATGAGAGTTGTAATTAAGTTCAGTTAAGAACTTGTAAAAACAATACCACTTATTATATTTATTATTTCTTACTCTCTTTTTTTCATCCAAAATTAGGTAAACGTTTATAATAACTTGGATACACATCCTTTTCCTAGGCGGCGATTCAAAGAATGTTACGACCCCATTCACACTGTAGAAGAACATGTACAATGAGTACAAGTGATCGGTGGTTGGTTTTTGGTTTATTGAGATAGGGAAAATGTTGTTATTTTTACTTAATATTCGTATAAACACCGAAAAAAAAGAAAATGTGAAATAAAGTAAATAACGCAACATAAAGAAATAGAAAAATAAAATATAACAAAGTATATGCAAATTTTGGACGAAAATAATACTATTCAAGTTACGCAATGTGAAAGGAGGCATATGGAAGCTATAATTAATAGGAAAACGCTTAATATTTTTTTAATCATTAATATTTTATATGCCTGAATACTAATAAGTATCATTAATAATTTAATAATATATAAAAAAAACTATTAAATAAATATTATATCACAATTCATAACATTAAAAACTAAGCAAAATAACAATTTAATAGATTATTAACATTTAAAATAAATATAAAATCTAAATCAAGTATTGAATAAAACGCAATAATCTTTATCAACAATAACAAGTTCACTTGTAAAATAAATAAAAAATTAATATATGTTTAACTTACAAAATAAGTTCTAAAAACTATAAAAATTAATATAAACGAGTAAAATGTTTTACGAGAAAAAGAATAAACATAATTAAAAAATAATTTATACTGGTTTGTAAATCTCAATAAGTATGTGCATTTATTTGTCTTAAAAATATTTTACACTAAATTTAAAATTAAAAAAAAATAATTATTTCAGACTAGTTTCTTACATAAATTTTGTGTGTGGATAATGATCAATGTTCTTTCTGTCTAAATCCATTTTTTAAAAGGAAAAAAATTGTTTGTTATTAGATATACTAAACACGTATATTTAACACCACAGTATAATAATATAACAATATTTAAAATTAAATAAATTTTTAATTAAAATATTATTAATTTGTTAAGTGAATGTTTTTTACCTTTTATCATCACACGGTAGATACTAAACGAGAATGAATGGATACACACGAGAAAAAAAAAGTATTTAATACATGTACAGATTATTTAGTGATGTATTAATTATTTAGAAAATGAATTATCTATATGGCGTGAAGATAATTATATTATTAATGGGTAATAAATAAGAATTAGAAGGGAAGCTTTAGTAATAAATGAATATATTTGAAAAATAAAAATTAAGGAAAGTATTAAAAAAGGGTTGAGTTGGGGAAGTGAAAAAATGAGGAAGAAGAGGAGCGAAATCGTTGGTGAGGTGAGATGATGTGCCGCGAGGCTTGATTTCTATAAAAAGGATTCTCAGAGTCCGCATTTTGTTTCAACCATCCAACACCTTCTCGCGCTTCCCTTCTTTCCTTTCCGGATTCTATTTCCTCCCCTATTTTATCCCGAGAGATGGAAGTTCGCCGGCGACCCAACCGCTCCTCTCCCGCCGGCGAACCCCTCAAACAACCCGACTCTAATCCAAACAACGACGCCCACTCCCACCTCACCAACGCCCTCTTCTTCACCCTCTTCTTCTCCGTCGCTTACTTCCTCCTCCACCGATGGCGCGAGAAGATCCGCACCTCCACCCCCCTCCACCTCGTCACGCTCTCCGAGATGGCCGCCATCCTCTCCCTCATCGCCTCCTTCGTCTACCTAATGGCCTTCTTCGGCATTACCTTCATCCTCCACCCCTTCCTTAACTCTCGTACCTCCCCCGACGACGACCTCGACCTCCACATTCCCAAACCCTGCGACCCACCTATCCCCACGCCGCTGCCGCTCCCTCACGACGACCGCGACCTCGTCCTCGCCGTCGTCTCCGGCTCCGTCCCCTCCTACTCCCTCGAGTCCCGCCTCGGAGACTGCCGGCGCGCCGCCGAGATCCGCCGCGAGGCGGTCGAGAGCATCACCGGAAGGTCCCTCCAGGGCCTCCCCGTCGAAGGCTTCGATTACGACTCCATTCTGGGGCAGTGCTGCGAGTTGCCGATCGGGTTCGTTCAGATCCCGGTCGGCGTCGCCGGACCGCTTCTTCTCGACGGGAACGAGTACACCATTCCCATGGCCACCACCGAGGGGTGCTTGGTCGCCAGCACCAACAGAGGCTGCAAGGCCATTCACCTCTCCGGCGGAGCTTCCTCCATGCTCCTCCGTGACGCCATGACCAGAGCCCCCGTGGTTCGATTCGGCTCCGCCAAACGCGCCTCTCAGCTCAAGTTCTTCCTCGAAGATCCTCTCAACTTCGATTCCCTTGCCGTCGTTTTCAACAAGTAATTTAACTTTCACTTAAACAAATTCTGTTTTTTTTTTTTCTCCTTTATAAAATTTGTATCATTTTTTAATCACAACCGAACATGTGATCAATTTGAGTGAAGGTCTCTACTCTAAATTCAGTGTGAGTTTAATCACAAATTTGAACGATATATATATATACCTTTTATTAATATTTTTGTAAATAAAAGTAAAAAGAATATCGTTTAATAAGCCGTTGGTGTGTTATATACGCACGTGTAGGTCAAGCAGGTTTGCGAGATTGCAGGACATAAAAGCAACAATAGCAGGGAAGAATCTGTATATTAGATTCAGTTGCAGTACAGGGGATGCCATGGGGATGAACATGGTTTCGAAAGGAGTTCAAAACGTACTTAATTTTCTTCAGAGCAACTTCCCTGACATGGATGTTCTCGGGATATCTGGTAAGTAATTAAACACTAAAACTTGTTTGGTTTTTTTATGAATAGGGTGAAAGTGATGAGATGATGTTGTTATTATATTATCAGGGAATTTCTGTTCGGATAAGAAAGCTGCGGCGGTGAACTGGATTGAGGGGCGAGGGAAGTCGGTGGTGTGCGAGGCTGTTATTAAGAAGGAGGTGGTCAATCAAGTATTGAAAACTAGCGTGGAGGCTTTGGTGGAGCTTAATATGTTGAAGAACCTTACCGGTTCAGCTATGGCGGGTGCTCTTGGTGGTTTCAATGCCCATGCTAGTAACATCGTTTCTGCAGTGTTCTTGGCCACTGGACAGGATCCTGCTCAGAATGTGGAGAGTTCTCACTGCATAACTATGATGGAAGTTGTCAACGACGCCAAGGACCTTCACATCTCTGTCACCATGCCTTCCATTGAGGTAATCAATCTTATTATCTTTTAATAATCTTCTTTAATTAATATATATGTTAGCCCTCACTTTTTATTTAATAGATCCTGCTTCTTCGTTGGTTACAAATTAAATGAACAGAGACACAAACTTTAAAATTGAAACTAAGAAATAGAAGAAGAAACATTATTATTCTTTTTTATAGTGTGAGAATTGTTATGATGATAAAAATATTTAAAAAACTAGTGCATGCTTTGCATGAGAAAGACACGCAATCACACGAATGCAGAAAAAGAAGTAAAGAAAGATTTAATTTTAAATGAAAATGAAAATGAAAAATAAGAACAAATGCTTCAAGATAAAACACCTCTTGTGTATCTTGGATACTTTATTTATTAAGCATGGTGCACAAACAAACAAAAGAAAGAGCTGAGCAGAGTGACGTATCTGTGTAAAAATGCAGAAAGTAGAAAGTGTAAGGGGGCTGAAGTGTACATAAAAGTGACACATGTAAGATAAAATGGTGACTACACAAAATCAGTAATACTGTTGACTGTTGTTTCTTTATTTAATTAGAAAATAAATAAAGTAGAAGAAAAAATTAATTTCTGAAAAAAAAATATAAATTAAAATATAAAATAAATATGATTAAAATAATAATATAGTGAGTTATTAAGTGGTTGTATTTAAGATGACGTAACCTATGATTTCCCTTTAAAAAAAAATCTCTGGTGTCTCTTTTTTGTTCTCCACATTAGCATCTAGTACTCACCTGTGTATCAATCCACCCGTAATACATATACAGTCAAAGAAAGGTGATATCACCAAATCCTTGTCTACAAAAGTATTGTTCAACCCTTGTTAGCCTCGTGGAAAGAGGATCTTGTTTAGCGGAAATTGTTCTCCTCTCTTAATTCACAAACGTGACACTTTCAAAAGAAAAAATAAGTACATATTATATTTTCCACATAGATTATGTTCTTCAAAGTATGAAATAAAAGTATTAATAGCAACAAAATATATTTCCCTTTTTTACATATTTTTGGTTTTCCATCTAATATGTAAATAGTTTCAAATCTTATTTTAAATTTTTTATATTCCTTCACTTTAACTCATCTAGTCCAAACAACAAAGTCTCACTAATATTGTCTTCAGAATCTTTTTATTTTGTATCAAACTTTTATTCTTTTTTTTCTGGCGGGCAATCACACATTGTATAGAACACCACGCTTGTTCGACACGTGTAGAGAGAAGGACATGCTAATGTCAGTTCATGTTTGATAATAATTGCTTTCGAAAAATAGTTTTTTTTTTAAATTAAATTGATAAAAACAATTAAATGAGGTGAACATAACTTGGTTTTTGTTTAATTCCTCTGTTTCCTGTACATGCAAGTTGTCACTCCTCTAGAAAAAGGTGACATGTAAGTCGTCAACCAAGTGACACATATTACATATTCCATTGGATCCCTTTGCTCTGATTTTAGCATTTTATACGATTTTTATTATAAAAACATACTAGTATACAATTCTTTAGAATTAAATATATATAATAAAAAATATTAAAATAATAATATTAAAAATTATAATGTGATTATATAAAAAAGGTAAATTATTAATATATCATTAACCGAAGTATAAAAATGATAAAAATGGTAATAAGATGTTGTATTTAATGATGAAAAGATTTGGAAGTGTGAGGGTCATGATGGGTTATAATGAGGAAAGTATTTGATTATGATCCCTGAGAGTTGAAGAATGGTGCAGGTGGGTACAGTTGGAGGGGGCACACAACTGGCGTCTCAGTCAGCTTGTCTTAATTTACTAGGGATTAAGGGTGCGAGCAAAGACTCCCCTGGTGCAAATTCTAGGTTACTAGCAACCATAGTAGCTGGTTCAGTCCTCGCCGGGGAACTCTCACTCATGTCTGCAATTTCAGCTGGCCAGCTTGTGAATAGCCACATGAAATACAACAGGTCTACCAAGGATATCTCCAAAGTTGTCTCCTAATTTACCTCCCACCATCACATTGCAACAAATTAACTCAAATTCTATCGTCAATAGTAAAAGCTGTCCAAGGTTGCAACTGTATTATCATTAATAATAGCTTCAAAAGGACAATTAATTGTGTTGTTGGTTGGGAAATTACGACTTCATTAATGTCCCGTGGCCATTCATAGGAGTGTTTTATCTGTTTTGTTTCTGGTGTGAACAAGACATGAATAAGACTTAGTTAAGTTACTCTTTTTTTAGCATTTGAAAAAAACAAGTTTTCACCCTTAGTATGTCTTGTGTCAGTCTTCTAAAGCAAATGTATCAAGCATGTCATATTTTCAGTCCTGTTTTTTCTTTATAATGTATTTAGCTGTGTTATGCTCTCTATTATGTTGGGCTTAATTTGTCCTTTTAGAGTTGATCGGTGTTTATATAAATAAATGGGAAACTGAGATATTAGGCACCTTAAAATCACACTAAGCCTCTATTTCTTTCAATGGAAGATTGTTTACAAGAGGGATGACCACTCATATCACTTATCTGGATCCATTAATATATGTGTGCCAAAGTATGGGAAAGCGGATTTGCGTGAACAATTAAAATTATGTTCCTTCAGAGAACGCCGCATGTCTTTATGCAGCATTCATGATTTTTTCATTTTATTCCAGATTAATTATAAAATAAATATAGTAAATATATTTATAATAAGAATCAAAATATTATAAATATTTATAATAAAATTAAAATATTATATATATTTCTAATAAAATTAAAATAATTAATTAAATTATAAAATTTATATAAATAATCGATTATATATTATACATAATTCATTATATATATAAATTTTACAATATAGTTAACTATAATAATATATATAATAGTAAATAATAATATACATATATTTATATATTCATAATGCTAAAAATATTATTAATATAAATAAC
>Ga0123342_1005972_pt1 | contig 17223 bp, 9 predicted proteins | sample Turbeawhitnodule_FD_89960 | JGI IMG/M metagenome (GOLD analysis project Ga0123342, IMG submission 89960) | Root nodule microbial communities of legume samples collected from Mexico - Turtle bean Mexico white nodule | ecosystem: Host-associated > Plants > Roots > Nodule | place: Mexico: Nepantla... | reverse complement strand
TATATATATATATATATATATATATATATATATATATATATATATATATATATATATATTTTGTTAATATATATTTATTTTATATATATATAATATTATAATTTTTTTTTATAAATATTGTGAAAAAAAAAAAAAATATATATATATATATATATATATATATATATATATATATATATATATATATATATATATATATATGTTGCGTCAACACACAGCTGTGCTACATAAGTACAACATTAAAATGTTTTCTTAAAAATATTGTCAGGAATTAATAAAATACTATCAGCAATTAAGGAAGGCGACACTTTTGTCTATATAGGAAGTGAAACCAATTGTCAATATTTTTAACAACTTTTTTTTATTGAAAAAATATCTTTCCTCCAATAATGATAAGTGTACACAAAATAAATTTTATAAAATAATGGACATGTAGAACTGAACTGAATATAACTAGTTATATATAGTGCATATATTATTATAAATGTTAATCACTTGAAAACACATTACTATAACACTAGTTGAGTGAGATTACATAAAGATTTCCTTAATAAATTATATAATTATAACTAGTTTAATAATATTATAATTATATAAAAAAAATTCATTAAAAAAATACAAAATAATAAAAATATTTATAAAAAATAATTATAAAATATTTTAACTTTATTAATTATTATAATTATAATTATATAGTAAAAACACTTATAATTTCATGGATAGTCTTTTTAAATTATAAAAATTAGAATGCTGATTAATGAATGCTAAATGTAGACTAATATATACATAATAAAATAGTTGGAAAATTTAATTTCATTATTAAGTGTAATACATGTACTATTCATTCGTCATTAATATATTGTTTTATGACATGAACATATGAAAAGATTGTATTATATTATTGAGAGAAAATTTTGTCAAAAATAACTGTAATTTAAGTATTATAACTATAGTGCTATAAATAAAATTACTTGATAGTAGTTAAAAAAAAGTCATGTAAAGAAAATAATCTATTTATTTTTATTTTAAATTATAATATGTATATAATGATTAAAAGTTGTTAGGAAAAGACGTTAGTTGGAGCCACATCAGCAAGGTTATCCATTCCCATTAAAAATTATCATTCGAAGTGACACGTGACATAAGATTATCTATAATTTTTAATTGGTATATTTTAATTTTTTAAACTTATTAATTAAAATTTAATTCTAAATGCATGCACACTTAAGAATTTGTCCGAAGAACAACATTTGAATGATTTCACATTACATAAGATTATCTATAAAAAAATTTTAATTGGTATATTTTAATTTTTTAAAAACTTATTAATCAAAATTTAGTTCTAAATGCATGCACACTTGAGAGAGGAACAACATTTTAATGATTTCTACTTGATTACTTGTTTACTTTTTTTTTTATAATGAAATAAAGATATGCTACTTTAGTAGATACATTGGGAACGTAATGAATAATTGCCCCCACCCAAATATTATTATGGTATATACTATTTTATTTTCTATTATTACAGATCTTTTTGAACTTATTAGATGTTATATTAATTTAGTTTCTGGTCATATATGATTATGGTTGGTTAAAAAAAAGTACTAATAAAAATTAAATACAGATTCAAGAATGTAAAATGCAGATTATGGTTGGTTGTTTCAATTTAAGTAGAATTTGATGTTTCAAGAATAAAATTGTTTATATTTCAATTGTAATTTCAATAAGAGTATTTCTAGTACACTAAAATAAATATAAAAAGACAAAGAATTAAGTAGGAAAAAAATAAATAAAAGGAATTCTTTTTTATTTTTTTTTAACATAATTGTTTTCTGATTTTAACCTTATTTTATATATCTTATTTATTAGTATAATTGAGTATTTTGTCATTTTATATAAATTATTTAAAAATAAAATTATTTTTTAATTTTTTAAATTAATAGTTTTTACATGCAAACTAACTAAACACTATTCTCTCAATTCTTTATTACAAGGCAACAAAAGAAAGAGAAAATATGCTCATCCTCACTCAGTCTTTACCAAATTCAGGTATCAAATAAAATAACTTTCATTTCCAATTATTCTATCTCTGCACTCCATTTCAAATAACATTATTCTTTGATAAAACCATCATTTTTTCTATCACCATAAAGTGAATCCTAACCTTAACGTGAGCATCATCACACTCTTCAATCCTAATACCACCAATAGAAGATAAGAAAAAGTTTGAAAAAAAAAAAAGAAACTCAAACCATAGAAAAGAAAAAAGTTTGATTAATCAATTAATTATTTTTTTACATCATATTATTATTTTTTTCAATTTTTGATTCATTCAAAATGATAAATTTCTATCATTATGAAAAGTTAAAAAAAATAAAAAAATAATACACAAACACTATATCCTATCGCATTGATAATGATATTACATGATAAAAAAAACTCCTCATATTTATATTTTATCATTATTTTCTTATCATAAGGTTTATTATATTTATTTATTTTATTCCGCGTATATCATACCGTAGTCACCATTAAAGATATAATTATTCTATTATAAAATCCTATTATGGGCGAATCCTTCTTTCCATCTTACCTCAACTTCATCATCATTGTTCTTCCTCCTTCCTTCTGCTCTCTGTCCTTCAACCCACCCACCTTCCAACACCTTGCAATTTTAATTGTTCTCTGCAAGCACAAACTTCCCTTCTCTACTTATCTGTAAGTATTCGAATTCCTCTCTTTCTCTCATTTTTTCTTTCTGCATACTATATGAAAACATGGGTCATGCACTTTCGTTTTTATCTTCCTTTACTCACCTTATTTATATGTTCGTAGCCTCTTGTGTTCATCTGGGTGTTGAAATTTTCTATCAAAAATTTTTTTTTCTTATTTTATTTTTTAATTTTGTTATTGTGTGGGAACTGTTTGGTCTTCAATGGATGCGCTTTAACTTTACCCAAGGAAACTTATGAAGTAACTGCTGTCAATACTCTGCGTTAATGATTGAGATCCTGATTTCTATGTTTCTTATAGATGGAAACAGACACCACTGTTTCTTGCTTTTTATGTTCAACACGCGCCACTGTACTCTACTGTTCATTGATGGCTGAATTTGTTTTCTCTCAGGACAGATCTAGAGAGAAATTTGTTTATGGTGTGTTTGATTTCTATTTTTTGAAAACTGATTTTTGTTCTTAAACAAAATTGATGTAGTATGAACTTGTTTCAGAAAATAGTTTTTAAAACCAGAAAGTGGAAAGGAAATCGATAGGAATTTTCTTGTTCCTGCAAGAAGTAATTTGGTGATGGATGGTGGATATCTGAAGCTTTTTTTTTCCTTCAGAGTACATGATGTGCATGATGCAGGACATCTATGACAATTTGGACATTAGTTTCTCTGTCTTTTCAACCTTTCTTTAGCTCTGAGAGATATTTTGCTATTAATTTGCTTGTTTCAATTGGAAGAACCTTTTCCTTGAGCCCAATAATAATTATCTCTCGTATAATGTAATTAGTATAATAAGTAAATTGCATTGACTATAAGCGAAAGTTAGGTCAATTGGAAGAGAACTAGTCTCTGATTATGCAATGAATTAAGGATTGAGTTTCAGTTCATAAAGATATTTACATAATATATTTAGTGTCTAACAGGATATGAACATATCCTCTTGGAAAGAGAATAATATCTGTGGGGGAAAAAGTAAATTTCATTCACTAGATTCTGGCTAGCTTATTTCTTGAAATTAGTTTGTTTAATTAAGTAGTTTGATGAGTTCTTCCTGCAATTGTTTTAATCTGTAAAATATAGAAAAAATATGTTTCATGTCTGTAGGTCTAATTGTCATTTTCCTTGCAATTATTGACCACAGGTGATTGTAGACTTGTAAATCTTTATTACCATTACATTTTTTTTTCCAGGAAGAGATTAAGTGGGGTTATTTTTAACGGATTTGGATAATGTGATATGGTTTGATGGAGAGAGAAATGCAAATTTTGACAAATATAATTATGGGTGCAGTATAACCAATCATGATGAGTTCTTATTTGTTACAAATAGAATAAAAGTTGTGTGCTTCTTTCTCCGACATAACCATGCTATGTTATTTAATCTCACAAGAAAATCCAAATCCATTTTCATCAACTTTGAAGAAATAAAATAGAATAATTATAGTCGCATACCACAGACTTTGTATTCAAAGTAGGGCCTGTGATGATAAAGTATTCTCCATTTTTCCTATTATATATATTTTTTCCATGATAAAGTCTACTTAAATGTGGCCGGAATAGTTGGTTCTTCCAAAATTTGGCATTTGAGACAGTTAAAATATTTTTATATAAATTTTACTTTTCAGAAAATTATTCTTTAAACATAAACTTTTGGTAGCTAGGAGTGGTTGTCATCCATAACTTGAACTATCAACTGTAGCCAAAGTGGACCACATCCTCACCAACCAAGTAATGCCCTGATGAAAATAATCGTCACCCCTTATAAAAGGTAGATTCCAAATTTCTGTGAATGGTGTTGCTGCTCTAGTATTATCCTGTAAACCTTTTGATTTGACCTCAAGACTTTTTTTTTTACATATACCAGTTATTTTTTCCAACTTAAAACTAAAATTGCTAACCAAGTGACCATAATTCTCCTAATCTATAGATGATGAACACACTGCATTTCATTTAGTTGGTTGATATATATCTCACTTAATTTTTGTCTTTTTTATTTACATATTCCACATTCATTGATTTTTAGAAACAGTTAGTATATGTTAGATGTGGGGAAATTTGGAAATAATTGAACATTGTACTATTAAAGGTTGACATTTCTTATTTCAACCTTTAATTTTGAGTGCTTTTTAAAATTTAAACCGTCTGATCATAACAAAACTTCATCTGTGAAAACTATGGACCAATATCTAATAACATGAGGCACTCAACTCATACATGATGTGGTTGTGCATTTCAGGTTCAGGTACCTGTAAGAGTAAATATTGTAAAAGGGGAAAAATGGCCTTAGATAACTTGGAGGAGACTGTGCCCCAAAACGAAAAGTGGAAATCATCCAATGAAGTCATTGCAGATTCTGATATAAACGCCTCTAGTGGCTTTGACTGCAACATCTGCCTTGAGTGTGTGCAAGATCCAGTGGTCACACTTTGTGGTCATCTTTATTGCTGGCCCTGCATATACAAATGGCTTCATTATTTTCAACGTACCTCTATAGACAGTGAAGAGCAACAGAATCCACAATGTCCAGTATGCAAAGCAGAAGTTTCTCAATCCTCCCTTGTTCCATTATATGGTCGTGGCCTAACAACCAGACCTTCTAAGGGGAAGGCACATCAAGTTGGGACTGTCATACCACAGAGACCTTATGGTCCGAGATCATTGAATACTAGCAGTGTTTCCCAACCTATTTCTCGAAGTTATCATCATCCCTATAGTAATCCTTATTATACTCAGCAATTTAACTCAGTTCCAAGCGGTTATACCTCACCAATGCTTAGAACAAGTGGTTCACTAGACAACTCATTTGGAATCTTTGGGGAAATGATATATGCAAGGGTGTTTGGTAACCAGGTGACAAACATGCATCCATATGCTAATTCGTACAATCTTTCAGGGATCAGTAACCCAAGGATGAGAAGACATTTAATGCACGTTGATAAATCACTCAGCAGAATAAGTTGTTTCCTCCTATGCTGCCTAGTTTTGTGTCTCCTCTTATTCTGACTGACACTTCATTTATATCTTTAGTTATAGCACATCCTTGCATTGAATACAATAGCCCATTGGTCCATATGTATTCTATGTTAGAGAAGTTTCAAATTAATGCTGAGTTATGTGTAATTACTTACTACCATTCTCTCTAGGAGTTATATATGAAATGAATAATGATATTCTTACATGATTTATCTTTACCTTCTTGTACAACATTTTGTATTGTTTGTGCATATCTCTTCATCACATTGTTGACTTCTATCTTTTGTTATCCCATTTTGTTCCTAACTGTAACATTTGTCATAAGAGTTTTGCGGCAGTAGAATTATACACTAGAGAAACAAAGGATTATAATTTGATGATATTTTACATTGACTACACCAGCTCAATCCACTGAGTTGCAAATAGAAAATAAATTGAATACACCCTGCAGCTTGGAATCATACCTTGGCGAGTAAGTATATTACTTTGAAACTGTAAAATTTGTCTAACATAAGCCTTGGACCCTACACAATTTATTACTAGATTTGCATCTTTGAGAAAACCCGAATTGAACTACTTTATATAAATGATTTGGTTAAATTGGTTCAGTTTTCCCCCTTAAAACAGATCATTTTTATTATTTGACATGATTCAGTTCAATTGATTAATCATTTAATATTCGTATATTTTTTTAAATCAAACCTTTTTTACACACCTCTAATCCAATTTATCTTAATTTATTTAAAAACATCCTCATAAACAAGTCATTATCAGTTGTGTAATTTCACCTTTATGACATTTACAGTTACTTTGTAAAATTTCTCACTAATTTGCAGTATTGTGAGTAGTGCATTTGTAAGAATCTCAACCCTTTACCACTGACCTGTCATGCCCAAAGAGAGAACCACTTTGAGAGTATTTCCAAGTTTGGTTGAAATCAAAGTCATAGATCTCTAACAAGTTCACTTGGTATTCTAGTTTTAGCCTTTAGACTTGTTAAAACCAACTAATAATACTTTTACACAAAGGAAGGCGAAATAGGAGGAATGACTTATTGGTAGAGGCAGGGATTGGATGCATATAGCCTTGAAAGTCATACCGTATCCATTGCTTTGGATGAAGCTAGTTGCTGTGGTCCATGCAATAAAATATCAACTACAAGTTGTTCTAATCTTCGAAGTTTGGCTTCCCTAAATAGATGAGTGACTATAAAAGGCGTAGGAGTCTAGAACATTGAATATACGTATTCTATGTGTTTCAAGCTTAGCATATACAAAAACCTTTATGAGAAATGGTAACTGAATGATGCCAATGCATGGAGCTGGTTCTGTACTTCAGTTGTAAAATGGTAAATGGTGGGAAAATGTTGAACGTATGTTGTCACATCTTAAAAGAGACTTGTGTGTATGGAACACAATTTCTTTACGTTATTCTTGTTCAATTTCATGACCTTAAACTGAAAATGACTAGTAAGGGGGGGCACTGCATCTAGTGTTCACAAAAGATCGGTTTAGTGATAATGAAAGTGACTTGTGGTCCCAGTTGTTGTTTGAAGCGAAATTGCCACTCCGTCCCTGTTCTTCTCCTTCATCATTTTGAAGGCTGAATCCAAATTAGATTGCACTGTCATGCCATGCCAATAACGATTTTCCACGTGAAACACTGATTTGAAGAGGTGTGGCAGAGGTAGCAATTCACCATTATATTCACCACAAGGAAATGGTAAATGAAATGGGAGTTGTCATGCTCTCATACACAGATAGAGCATATCAAGTAAAACAGTTCTTAGGTTTAAGAAATATGAAGTTATCAATTAGTATTGGTACGAACAAGAGATTAGAAACGTAGTTCATGAAAAAGGATTAAAGACGATCAAAACTATTTTTCAATTATTGATCAGTAAATGATTAATTTTTGTCTAGGAAGTATTTTTAGTTGGATCTCTTTTTGTCGATTAGGATTTTTCCTTCGAAGGACTTTAACATGAGATGTTTAAAGAATAATCCATTACCACACTTAGAATTTACATTCGTGAGATTCCCTCTTTCAGTTAAATCAGAATTAATTATGTTTATTATCAATACTACCGAAAATACACACCAAAACCAAATTTTCATATTTTTTTTATGAATTGATTAAGTTTAAATTTGACTATTTTAGTTAAGTTGAACATTTTCATTTTATTAAATATTTTAAAAAATTATATTTTTCAATTAAATCTCAATTGTTTAATTTTAGTATCAATTGAGTTGGTTACCTTGCATTGTCATTGTTAATATGTCTCCACATGTAAATCAAAGAACTTCTTGATTAAGTTTTAAACTACTTTATAAATTAGATTATTTTTAATTAAGTTCCTGTTAAAAGAATTTGTTACCATAAGTGTCCAAATCATATTTTTCAATGAGTTGCTACAATCAATTAACATGTCTAAAGGACAACACCACAAACTAGATAATAAAAAAATAAAAAACCAAGAACCTTAGTTATCTTTATCAAATGATGTTGTTTTGTGACATCATATTATTAGTATGGTTGGATTAATTTTTTTTAGTATTTAAAAAAGTGAAACAATGTTATTTTTATAAATTTAATTAGAGTTTTAAATTTTTGTTTTCATTGTTGTTCAAGTTTATGATGTCGTGCCTCAAAATATTATGTCATTTTAATTGATAACAAAATCAAATAGTAATAATTTAATTAAAAAAATTAAAATTAAAATACTGAATCAAATATATATATATATATATATTTTAATAGACACTCAATTAAAAATATTTAAAATTATGAAAAACTTAAAACTTAATTATGTAATCTTTTATTTTATTTTATGTGAATACACATAAGTAATGATAATACAAAGTAAAACGATAGACTCATTCATCCATTCCACTTGACGATAGCACAAATTGAAAATATATTTTTTTATACTCAATAATAAGCTGATTTTTTTAATAAAGACTAAATTAAAAATATTCAAATTTATTAGGAACTTAAAAATTAATTAAATATTTTATTATCCTATTAAATTATGATAAATTAAAATTTAACATTTTATATTTATTTATATATTATTATTTTAATATTTGATATATAATTTAAATTTTAAATAAAAATAACATTGGATAAACATGCATCCTATGCTGAGATTGTATAGCACCTAACATTGTGAATTATATAAATGAATATATCTAATAGCAACCTACCGTAACCGTTCACCGGCTTTTTAATATAATCATTTGCTGAACATTGAATTGTCAATTCTGCTGCTTTTTTTTTTTCTTCACTTTCTTTGGTCTTCACATATAATGTCACAATTAAGTGGAAATAAAAAATAGCTTCATCCCACACACTTATCCTTCATCTTTATAAGAATTGAAGTATTTATTTATTTTTCTGTCATGAATAATAAACTTTGTTTAAAAAAAAAACAAGTTAATATTACTCGTAGTAGTTCAACTCGCTGTATTTTCTCTATGAACATAGATCCTATTTCACTGTCAATCTCCAATGGTACTTTCTTCAGCTTATAAGCATATGAATTTGATTTATTGTTAGAATAATGCATCTCACATTATTATCTTTCTTTAATGAATAAATTAAATTGATTTGGTCACAGCATGTTCAACTACTTATATTATTTATCTAACTAGTTATATTATATAGTTCAACATGTTAAACGTGTTATGGTAAACTAAAGAACACATCAGAGTCATAGCATAAACTTTATCCCATTAAATATTAATGGTTGAGACTTTCTGCACCCGATTGATTTTCTACTTGCATCCAACTAATTTTTGAATTTCTAAAATTATTCTTCATTCTCAAATCGAAAATTTGAAAATAAAAATATATATTTTTGAAAAAAAATTATAATAGATTTTTGTGTTCTTGAAATGAAATTCTAAAATAGAATTAAAAAACTGTTTTAGAAAAAAATAATTCTAGAATAAACAAATATTTTAAATATTTTTTTAGAAAACAAAATCTAAAAAATCCAGAAAAAAGAATATAGTTTTTTTTTAAAAAAAATCTGAAATTTCAGAAAAAAAATTCCAAAACCTAAACCTAAAAAGTGTTACATTTAAAAATATATTCAAGAATACCAAATTTATAATATATTTTAATCTACACCCACTCTTTTATTTAAAAATTAAAAATGTGTTTTTTTATCATTTCACATAAAATATTATTAAAAATAACGCGTCGACTAGAGATTAAAATATTTAATTCTTTATAAATGAATGTAAATTTCATTTTATAAATCGTGAGTTAGGTTTAAAGTCTGCTTCTTGATATAATATTAAAGTTATTTAAAATTCATCTTAATAAAAGTTTTTTGAAAATTTTACATATAATTAAGTTAGACTTAAAGTTTAAAGTTTAAGATTTAGGATTTATTTTATTATTTCACATAAAACATAGGAGTCATTCGCAATGATAATTTATTGGGGCCTTGAGGTGTGGCAGGCTTTAGCCCATAAAGAACCAAACACTACACAAGAATCGTGACGCTTTTGCTTCCACTACCTCCATCGCATCTAATAGCAACAAAGATTAAAATATTATGAAAAGGTTGTTCATGAATGTTTTTGAAGAACAATATTGTATCTGAAATAAATTATAAAAGATAAAAATTATGAGAGTGAAGGTAGAAATTGTGGGAGTATTCTATTAATTAAATGTATTTCATTGCTTTTTTGGGTGCAACATTTAAAAAAAAAAAATTGGAACAGAAAGGTACTATTTCATTTACAAGCAACATAAACAAAGTAAATAAATTTAAAATTAAGTTAGTTAATACGCATATCATGGATAACTGCTAATTAAAATGGAATGCTAAGCATAATCTATCTAAAGTTTTTTAAACAAATCCAAATATAGGAAGTGGTCATATTGACTTGTTAAACTGGGTAAACTGTTTCATTAAGAACAAGTAGTTGATCCATATCGCACGTTAATAAAGTTGGTTAGTTAAATTTTTTTATGAAGATCAATCATTAATTAAGTTAGATAAATACTTCATACCAATAAATAATTAAAATAATTAAACTAATAGTATAAATAACTATTATTTTTTAATTGCATTTTATTCTCTTGTTATTGATATTTTATAAAGATAGTCCTCTAATTTTTCGGAATGAGTTTCACCACTACCTTAATTATACAATATTGATTTATATGTTAACTTGATATTTAATATTCAATAAAACAATGGTGTGACACTATTGTCGCGTGCCATGTTAGCACTGTTGTATTAATATATTTTTATTAAAATTAGATGTCAATTTATTAGATATGTAGCAAAATTAAACAATTAAAGTTAAGAAAAAAAGGCAACCCTATAGTCTTAATAATTTTTATATGGTTATTTTGATGAAATATAGACAGTGAGAGTTTTTGCTTTCATTTTTAATGGTTTTTAATAGATGAATGTTTATTTATTTGTAATAAATGCATTACATTTGTTTCCACTTCTGATCAGTCTCCAATTGGTGCTTTGAGATACTGTTTTACTCGGATAACAGAGGCTTTACCTATTGATCACACTTTGACGATCAAGTCAGTGAGAACATTCAAATTAAAAACTGTTCGAGTCTAGAGTATTCAGAAAGTGTACATTTACTCGGGGTCTCAAAACCCTTTTATAGACATTCCTTCAACAATTTTCATCAACGAGAATATAATCTCAACATCCAGAGTATAATATTCAACAATAATTGGTTCACTGTGTACCTGTTACTTTCGGGTACAAACATTTTTAACCGTTTTTACTTCATTTAATAATATTTTTCAACCAATTCAATTATTCTTGTATTTAATAATATTCTTCAACCAATTCAATTATTTCTTCAGTTATTTTTAATTATCTTTCCTATGTAAACTTACTAGAAAACCTGGGATGATCTCGTAACACACTTTGGACCCATACCCGGTTCAGACCGAACTAGGCATAACTCGCACAACCGAGCTGACCATACCTAAACACTTAGATCGAGATTCCGAGCACTCCTGACCAATGCAATATTATATATTAATTTTGTTATGAACTTTAAGTAAGAATTGTTTCATAGAATTTGTCAAAGTATTTTTTTTTTTCAAAATTTGAGTAGAAAAATCCTTTCAACTCATACAAATCTTTTGGATTTACATAAAGTCATGGTAAAAAATCCTTTAGAAGACAAGATAAAGGGAGAGGACCTTAGTTCTTCAACAAATTTATTATTGAATAATAAAAGTGTTATAAGCTTAAACACTTTCAATATGAATGTCCTAATTTTGAAAAAAGAAACAAATTATGTATGTGGATTGTTATATAATGTAGCATATGTACGAGTCTCGTATATTTCATATGCATGCATAAAGTTATTATATATATATATATATATATATATTTTGATGTATGCCTTTTGTATGTAATTTTGATATATGAAAATACTTTGCTTTTCTTTTTTCTCCTTCTCTATCTTTCTCATATCATCACATGGTATCAATCAAGAGCTATTAATCTCTTCTTGTTATCATGTTTACCTCTTCATCTTCTCTTGTTTTTCAACATGAAAATTTTACTTTACTTAACTAGAACTAAATATCATGATCTCATCCTCAAACCAGTTTAAGCTTGCCTTATTGGCTTCAATGATGTAGACTAGGCATATGATTTAGATGACAAAAGGTCCACAACGGGCTATTGTGTTTATTTTGGAAAAATTCTAGTTTCATGTGTTTCTCAAAAACAAAAAGTTGCCTCTCGTAACAACACTGAAGCATAGTATAAGAGTATCGTTGTCGTCCTTGCTAAGATAACCTAGATTCAATCTCTTCTAATCGAGTTGCATCTTCTAACTCCCACTCCAAAGATATTTTTAGACGACCTTGGAGTTGTTTTATTGGCTATGAATCCAGTAATGCACTCCAAATCCAAACATTTTGAGTTAGACCTACATTTCGTCCGTGAAAGGGTGCATACGTCTTCTAAATCTGGTGCACCTTCCTGCTTAGTTTCAAGTAGTCTATCTCCTTACTAAACATGTCTCTGGTTCTTCTTTCATTAGGTTAAGACTATATATGTTGTTGCATAGTCTATGACTAGTAATGAAAATACAAAACATTTCTAAGATCTTAACAAAGATATAAATGGAGCTAAAATTCAAAATAAAAGCCTGATTACCCTAAAACTGAGTTCCCCAGCTTGGGGACTTGTGTACTACCCAAATCTTGAAAAATATGAGTAGATAATACCCACTCATAATAGTGGAAATTAATCACCTACAGAGTTTGCATAACTCGGACATACTGGAAATAATTGACTTATGTTGCCACTAGAATCAACTTGATATTCGATGATGAATATCAGTTACTGAGATTTTTTCACTAGTTTAAAAGTCTATAAATACCTTCTTATGGAGTATTCATCTCAACTCAATACTTTTACTCACTTCTTACTTACATATTCTCTAAAGTTCTTACTAACTTGAGTGTCAAAAATTATTTTACAGGTGGACCATTACTCAATTTTCATCAACAAAACTCAGTTATCCTTCATAAAAAGGCCAATCAACTTAAAAAACTCGTATATCCACCTCAAACCATTCAAACTAATTTCGAATAAGAAGAGTAGTGATTTTGAAACGCATGCACAATTGTGGTTAATGTTGGAAGGACCAATACCATGGACTTATTATTGTTAATGTTTGGAGGGACCAATCCAAGACTAGAAAGATTGCAAATGTTTCAGTACTACGTGATTTTTTATTATTGATTGTTAGTGTTCTAGAATGGAGTTGGAACCAAGAGAACAATTGCCTTCCTCCTTAATCGGTCGATCAACCTTTCCTCCCTTCTACTTAAATGTCCTCTTCGTACTCCTCTAGTCCCTCTACTCCTCGTCTTCATGAACTTCGGGCTCAGATGTGTTGAAGATGGATTAAACTTCTTCTCAACAAGTCTTAGTGTGTGTGTTTGATGTAGAAAAATGTATTGTTTGCTTTGAAGCCAGTGAGGATGTTATTAGTGGTCATAGTAGGTTAGAGTGAGTTTAAAGAGGCCTTTTGCTTCATGACCTACTTCATATCCTTAACCAAGGTGGTAAGATCAAACACAAAAACTTTTCAAAACTCTTTTATCAACTACCTTAAGTTTTCTCAAAATTAGGTTACTGCACAAAAATAAATTTGTTGATTTGTAAAACAATAGATTTATTTTTGAACTGGTTAATGTTTTCCAAAATTCTGTTAGGGCACCAAAAAGTTTGTTGCAGCCCGTTATTACAGTTAAGATGAGTTGGAAATGGTTTTAAAGTCATCTTTTGTTTTTAAGAAAAATAATCCGTTTATTTTAACTTCAACCTATTCTTTTTATAACAACTTTCAACTGTTTTTTGAAAAACTATTATAAATTATTTCTTGTACAAAGAGAGGCACATCTCACATGAAAGGACACTGAGTGATCACGTTTTTTAACACAGATCAATGAGTTTTCATTGAGAGACAAAAGATTTGAATGTTTTCTTGAAAGGTTCTCTTAAAGAAATTCAAGTGTGCTTGTTCATTGTGTGCCTTGGTCAAGGGTTGAGGTTCTGTCATTGCTGAACTGCAGAAAAGTGCTGTTGTTTTTAGTTTCTTGCATCTTCTTTTCAGGTGCTTTCTTTCCTTATTCATTCTTGTGTAAAGGTGGTTGTTTAGACACTTCTTGATAGGGTTTCTTGGAGTGTTCTTGCTGCTGAAATAGAGTTTTTCAGCATTGTGTGTGCCTTGTTCTTGAAGGGTTCAAGAACGACAAGGGTTTGTAATTTGTTTTGAATTGTTTAGTGGATTTCACCTTGGTGTGAGGTGAGACTGGATGTAGCTCTTGATGAGTGAACCAGTATAAACTGTGTGTCCATCTTTCTTCTCAATCCCTGCACTCGTTTTCTGCATAATTTGATAATTTGCCAAGAAAATAAATATGTTGAATCAAACTTAAATCTGTTCTTTCTGGGCTTGTTCATACTGTTCTTCAAATCTTCCCCTCTTGAACTTAGACACTAATAGACCCAACAATTTGTATCAAGAGATAGGAATTGTAATTTACTCAAGTTTTGTGCATTATGTCTGAGTTTAAAATGCATTTTGCTGAGGGTGCATCTATCAATAGACCTCCTATGTTTGGTGGATTGAATTATGCGTTATGGAAAACTAGGATGAAAATTTTCATGGAATCTATTGACATGGTAATTTGGGATGCAGTGGTCAATGGACCTTTTTTACCTATGCAGGTGGTCAAAGAAGAAACTGTAAAGAAGTCATGGTCTGAATGGAGTGAAAGTGAAAAGAAGAAGGCTCAATATGATTCTCTAGCAAAGAACATCATTACCTCTGCCTTGAATATGGATGAATTCTTCAGGGTGTCTTAGTGCATCTCGGCTAATGAAATGTGGGAAATATTAGACGTAACACATGAGGGCACAAATGATGTGAAAAGAGCAACAAAGCACTCACTCATTCAACAATATGAAATTTTGAAAATGCAACCAGAAGAAAATATTGCAGATGTACAAAAATGGTTTACACATATTGTAAACCATCTCAATGGACTTGGGAAGGTTTTTGACAGGGAAGAGCTCAAAATTAAGGTGATGAAATGTCTTGACAAGAGTTGGCAACCCAAGGTAACAACAATCTCTGAAATCAGAGATTTATCCAAGCTGTCCACTGCTGCTTTGTTTGGAAAACTGATGGAGTATGAGCTAGAGCTCAAAAGACTGAAAGAACAAGAAACAATGGAGAGAATAACCAAGAGAATTGCTTTGAAGACTAGCATACAACATGATAAAAGTGATGAAGAAGAAAATACTGAACATGTTGAGACTTTTAGTCTACTCACCAAAAAGTTCAGCAGATTCCTAAAAAGGAAAAACCGAGACTGAACTCAACAAAGGAAAAGGTACTCTAAACCCAATGAATCAAATTCTTCTAACTACACTTGCTTTGATTGTGGTAAACCAGGTCACATAAAGATTGATTGTCCAAACAATCAAAATAAAGAAAAACCAGCCAACAAGAAGGGTGAAAGAGGCACAGGAAAAAGAACATATATTTCCTGAGAGGAAAATAAAGTCTCCTCAACAAGTGACTCCTCAACTGGAAGTGAAGAAACAAATATGTGCTTAATGGTGAATAATGAAAGATCAATATCTGATTCGGTTAGTGAGTTTTCCACTGATTCTGAAAGTTATGATCAGATGTTAATTGCCTTTAAAGAAACCCATGATGAAGCAAACAAATTAGCTGTCATATGTAATAAATTGAATAATGCAAACAAGGTACTTGAACCTAAGGTTAAGTCAATTGAGGAAGAATTACACAAAGCTAAAACTGATCTTGTTAGTCTTGAATTGACATGTTTGCATCCATCTATAAAAACCTGTGAAAACTAAGAAACTGGAAAAACAGGTTGAATATTTGCTGAAAACCTTATCAAATTTCACCAAAGGAAGAGAAAATCTTGAAACTTTGCCAAGATCATAGAATTTTGTTTTTAATAAAAATGGGCTATGATATAATACTGGAAGAAATAACAATGTTAAAAAGTTGTCTAGTTTTTTTGTTCCTTCTAAAATAGGTTATTCTTCTTTTAACAGTTCAAATACAATGCATTTTGTCTCTTGCTTTTACGGTATGAAATCTGGACATATCTCTAGAACATGTAAAGCTAGAAAATACCTTGTTCCTAAAGGATTGACCAAATGGCTTCCTAAGGAAAGGTATTAATCCTGCTGAACCCTAGACTAAAAAGGGGTACCATATGTGTTAATCTTGTTTTTGCAGAAAAACAGTAGGAAAAACCAGTGGTACTTGGACAGTGGATGCTCAAAGCACATGACTAGTGATTTGGCTCAATTCACAAGTCTGAAACTTAAAGATGAAGGGCATGTCACATATGGAGACAATAACAAAGGAAAGATTCGTGAAAGAGGAAATGTTAGTACTGAAAATTCAACCACAATTGAGAATGTCTTATATGTGGAAGGACTAAAGCATAGTTGATGGAAGAGTGCCTTCATTCTTGGAGGATTGTTGGTGGAATTTGCGGAAGCTTAATGGAGGTTCACGGTCAAAGCTCTTATAGAAGATGTAGATGCCTTGGAGGTGCAAAATAGGTATGAAATGAGAGTGGTGAAGCCATCTCTCTTTGGTAGAATGGAAATTGAAGATCAATAATCTAACCTTGAGATGTTTTTGACAAGTAGTGATATTGGCTCAAATTTGGCAGCAATTCACTATTATATTAATCTTGAAATTACATGAGCCAAGCCCTCTTATTTATAGTGTTTAGAGGGCTGAAAATTCAAATGAAAGTGGAGGGAAATTCAAATGAGAAGCATTTGACTTTGGAGCCAATTCCTAGTCACAAGGGAAATGTGACTTGGTTTCTTTCTTTGGCACCTCCTAAATCTACACCTACACCTTCTTTTTATGTCACATGGAAGGTGTGACTTATCTTTATACATTTGCACCTCTTATATCTATATCTACACCTCCC
>Ga0123342_1005971_pt1 | contig 17227 bp, 6 predicted proteins | sample Turbeawhitnodule_FD_89960 | JGI IMG/M metagenome (GOLD analysis project Ga0123342, IMG submission 89960) | Root nodule microbial communities of legume samples collected from Mexico - Turtle bean Mexico white nodule | ecosystem: Host-associated > Plants > Roots > Nodule | place: Mexico: Nepantla... | reverse complement strand
GAGCAAGAAGTGATAACCTTCACCAGGTTCCGATGCCTAACATTTTTCAAAGCTTCACATTCCGCATTGAAACTCTTAGACGCTTTGCTTTGTTGCAGGTCCAGGACTTTGACAGCAAGGGTGACGGTTTCACCAGCGCTGAAGCTGAACACACCCTTGTACACAGAGGCAAAAGCTCCTTTTCCAATTAAGTTTTCAGCTGCAAAATTGTCTGTAGCTATCCGAATGTCACCATAAGTTATATTTTGAGGGAACCCCCGGAAAGGTTCAGATGACACACTGATTTTCCTCTCCTTTCTTTTCTTCTTCATTGTCCAAAACAGAAAGAGCATTGAAATGAACAAAGCAGTGGTTCCAACTACTGCAAGTATGGTAGGGAGTAAGATTTTTCTTTTCTTTTTTCCAACAACACACAGGAGTACTCCCAAATTTTGCACAATTTCCTTGTTAACGCTACAGAGTTGATTGTTACCTCGAAGATCAAATTTGGTAAGGTTCGTAAAAAGACCTTTATCAGGAACCTCACCTTCCAAATGGTTGAAAGACAAATTTAATTTCTGTATATACTCGAGCTTTTCTAAACTTTCAGGAATAGCACCAGTGAGACTGTTTAATGATAAATCCAAAGTCTCAAGGGATGCTAAATTCCCAATTTTAGTTGGGATTGAACCATTGAATTTGTTTCTTGACATCATTAGCCACTTCAAACCAAAACACTCTCCTATTTCCACAGGAATGTTCCCTGACATCTCGTTGTCAGAAATATTCATGGTCTCAAGCTGTTTCATGGTGCCGACCTTAGGAGGAAGCGGACCCTGCAAAGAGTTTCCTGCTAAATACAAGATTCTTAAGCCAGAAGGCTGAAAAATCTCCTTCGGTATGGTCCCACCAAGTCTATTCATTCCCAAGTCAAGAGTACTTAATCTCGTGCATTGTCCAATACTTTGGTGAATTCTACCCGAGAGCTGGTTATTGCCCATTGCAAGGGTATTCAGATTTGTGAGATTGCCAAAAATGTCTGGAATTTCCCCAGAGAATCTGTTGCTGTCTATCCTAAGATTCTGTAGATTATTTAGTGCCCCTAATTCTTGTGGTAACTCTCCAACGAAATAATTGATTTCAAAAGAAAAGGATATGAGATTTTGGAATTTGTTCATTCCTTGAGGAATGGTACCAGTAAGAAAATTATTAGCTACACAGATTTGTTGGAGATTCCGGGAAAGATTAGCAACAGAGCTTGGAAGGTCCCCAGCCAAATGGTTATCATTGATCATGAGAATTTGTAACTGGGTGGAGTTTCTAAGGGAATTAAAGAACTGGAAATTTGAAGAGGTTGTGGAAGAGAGATTATTATTACCAAGACTGAGGCGGGTAAGGTTTTTTAAGTTGTAGAATAGAGGTATGGATCCAGTAAATTTATTGTTAGCAAGGTCAATCTGTCGAAGATGTGAGGCATTGGATATGGAATTCGGAATTACCCCTTCAAACATATTGGTTGCAAGGATTAGATTTTCTAAATTTGGAAGAAAATGGCCAAGATTTTGTGGTAACTTACCCGTAAGATGGTTGCCAGTCACGGATAAAAAGACTAATGAAGAAATATTGAAGATAGAAGTGGGAAACTTGCCAGAGAAATTGTTTACTGACAATTGAAGAACGGAAAGATTGGCAAGATTACCAAGTTCAGTTGGAATCTCACCCTCCAAACCGTTCCCTGCCAAGGAAAGATTCTCAAGAGAAGATAGATTGCCAAATGATTGAGGAATCTGACCTGTGATTTTATTGACTGAAAAGTCCAAAAATTTTAGACGGTGGAGATGGCCTAGCTGTGGTGGAAGTGTACCACTGAGATTGTTTGAAGGTAATCTAATGACACTGAGAAGTGAGAGATGGGCAAAGTCTTTGGGAATTTGGCCATGAAAGTTGTTGTTGGAAAGGTCAAGTGATTGTAGGAAAGTGAGGTTGGAAAGGTGAGGAGATAGTTTGGCAGAGAGAGAAAGTCCTGGTAGATTGAGAGATTGGATCCTATTTCCCACTTTGGTGCATGTGACACCATACCAGTTGCAGTGGTTGGAGTGTGCAGACCACCCAGAGAGAGCATTTTTTGGGTCAGTGACTTGAGATTTGAAAGAAAGAAGGACATCTGTGTCTGTGTTAGTGTTGCATGAGATGGCATGGAAATGATGAAATAGGAAAGAAGAGAGCAAGAGAAGTGGAATGTTGATCATGATGAGTAAAGTTGGCAATGTTGGGTTACATGTTCATATGCATGCAATGATGGAAGTATTTATAACCAAATCCTATTTGAAGCAGTCATACTAGCGGGACACAACATTTTGACTATTGGATTTAGTTTTTGGAGTGAGAAAGGATGCAACTAATGAGTAATTATGAGTAATCAGTGAGTGTTGTTACAACTTACATGTTTAAGTGAAACTCAATGAGCATGCATACTGTGACTAAATTCCTCAATGGAACCAGTCATGTTAGCTGCTGTTGTTGACTCTAATATTTTCAGTTAATGGCACTGGGCTGTAAAAGGGGTTTTCTGAGAAATTATTTTTTCTTTTATCGAACTATTTATTTATTAGAATCTATTACTTTGTTTCCGGACATGAAATTTTTGCAAACAAATAAAAGTATAAAAAATGAATAAAATATTATTAAAATTCAAAAATCGAAATATATTATATTAAATATATATTTTATAATTATTAAAAATTTACATAATATTATTAAAAAGTCAAAATTACTCTTAATTTTATTTGTATCAAATATTTCATAATATTAATAAAAATAAAAATAAACAATAAAAATAAATATAGTAATGTATATAATAATAATATTATTATTAATAAAAAAAATATAAATTAATTAATTATTTTATTATTCAAATATTTTTTAAACTAACATAAATTTATAAATTTATAGTTTACACTATTTAAAAAAATTTAAAAATTCCACAAATCATCTTTTAATCAAAAACTTCAATAAACTTTTTTCATAAATCTACTCTAATATATCTTAGTCGAAACAATCTTATTTTCTTTTCAAATTACTCCATATTCACTCTCTAAATCTTCTTTCCAATTCAAATAAAAATGAAGTTAGTAATGATGTTTAGAAAGATTATTCTGCTAATACGTCCAATTAATATGTTGCTCTCATGCAATGAAATGAAATTGCGAATCACTAGACTTTTTTTTTATTAATGAGTTGCGTGTTCACATTTCAATGTTGAAATTTGTAGTTCATTCAAACTTTTTAGTCCGAACACTTTTTTGTTTCTAGCCGGCGTTGTGAGAATTATAATTTCTACTGCCACATTGTCCAATTTTTTAATTTATTATTATAAACATTAGAATTTGGAAATGAAAATTAGGATTACTCATTTGTGATTTATTCTTCTTCTTATTATTATTATTTCCCTTCACACCAATTGCAAATATTTGACATAAATAAGGAGGAAACACAATTGGTAACATTACAAACTATAAATCCTTTTTTAAACAATATTTTCCATGTATTAAATTTGACATTAAAAATTTGTTTGGTTGTTTGCAAATTATATATTTGTAAAATTAACTCTTTGTTTACCTTTTGATAGTAGATGGTTGATTCTAATCGTGAAAGTTAAAAAAGTTAAAAATAGGAAGAATCTTATTGAAAAAAGAGAAAAAAAAATCTCAAACACAAAAAAAAAATGAAGAAAAGTGTGAATTTAAAAGAAAATGGTGATTATATAATATATATGTTTTTTATAATTGGATTGTATGTATATTCTTCTTTAAAATGTGCATTTTGTTATCTGAAAAACCAATACTTTTTGGAAGCCCAACTTCATTCCAACCCTGGAAAAGACCTCAAGATTCATGTTTCTAATATGTTTGTAATGGGAAGATGAAATGAAAAGCAACTATGATTAGTTATGATTCAGTAAAAATAGAGAGAAACACTTACCTGTGAGCATATGAGAAGAAATTCATTGATGAATTCATTTATTTGTGTTTGATTTGATCTTGGAAGTTGATTGTATCTATATTTTTTCTATATTTGAATTTGGAAGCATCATAAGTTTCTAATTTAATCTGTTGTTTAGTAAGCTTTTGATATTTAAATTTAAATACATTCATTTATTTTGCTTGAGGACAAACAAGATTCTAAGTTGGGGAGAGTGATAAGTGCTTAATTTCAGTACTATTTCATATCGAAATATAGACACTTACAAGTATTAGTTGTTAAAATACATATAAAATAATCTCTAATTTATGAATTTATACTTTTTTACATTTTTATGATCTTTATTTGAATAAGAGAATTTTATTCCCAAATTTGGTGTTAATCTAGGTTTCTAGGTAAGAATGGAGATTTGGACTAAAGAAGAATTTTATAAGCTAAAAGGGAAAGCTGGAAGGCCTAGAGCATAAAAAGAGCAAGAAAGTCCAACTCTGCAGCGGAGTTTCTCACTCAAGCGAGCTCATTCTTGCTTGAGCGAGAATGCTCCAGTGAAGTTTTTCGAAAAACAACGCATTTCTCTCTCAAGCGAGATATTCTCGCTTGAGCAAGAATGCGTCAGACAAACTGGGTCATTTTTATGTTTTTATTAATAAGTCCATCAGTGCGAAGCATGAAGTCACCTAATCCTAGTAAATTAGGTTAAATAGGGCGTTAAGGGCTCAACCCTGGTGTGGTAGATTGAGAGGAAAACACCATTGAGTGACTTGCAACCCAATTGGGAGAATAGAAGGTGATAGAAGATGTGTGACTAATTCTACCCTGTGGATTTGGGAGTAATTTGTTCAAACTCTTATGTATTGGGGTGATCTTTGAACATAATATTTCGTTCTTGATTGATTATTGGTATTGTTGTTTTGTTTCTAACTCTTGATCTAGAATTTTAAATCTAACTGAAAAATATTTTTAGTATTCTAACATAAACAACAATACTTAACATATTTGAGTGCTAGAAATAATAGACTTGAAATGTTAATTGCTATTAACGTCTGAGCGTGACTCTAAGTTGTTTTTATAAGTATGCGAGAAATCAATACTTAATAAACATTCTTAATAATTTTATATGCGAGAAATCGATATAAATAAATTTTATATGGACATCAATTTCAATCGAATAACTTAATGTTATCAGGCTAATCTAAATACAAAAGAGTGAGAAAGATGAAACTCAATCCCTATTTTTCCTCGTGAAATCAATATTCGTTCTTAGAGACAAATAATTACTTCTGACAACGCGATGCACTTACCGTAAAAAGTCATCAACAAGATAGGTCATTACATAATACACAAATATATAAAAGTATGTGTGTATATGTATTTTATTTATATGTCCAACAACTTAATCACATGTTCACTTGAGTTGAATGTAAAGAGAATACAATAACATACATTAATTTTTATTTATTTATTTAATCTCATAGAGAGCAAAAATATATATTATTATGATTTTTATACTTTTATTGATTTGATAATTTGAATTTTTTTATATATAAATCAATATCCAGGTATTATAATTGTTCTTGTATGGATTGAGAATGATACATATTTTCTGTTGTGTGAGCTCTCCTGCGTTCTTGATAAAAAATGTTCTTCAACGCTCAAGTCAGTACATAATATTTGGTTGTTAAGGGTAATGAATGTTATTAATTACGAACATTTTTACTCTTCTTGAGTGTTATTTATAAGGTCATAGGAACATCTTTGTGCTGGTGGACTTAGTTTGACACGAATTATCGAGGTATTATTTGTATTAGGAAGGAGTTTCATACACACAGATTATGTTAATCAGATAGTTAAGCCACGGTTCAATTTAGTTTCCCAAAACGTACTCGGTTAAACTTCTGAGAAGGTATCAATCATTAATGTTATGATGTCGATGTCTATGTACCATATAATAACTAAAAAACATTCTTAAAAAACTTAAAAAATTGATAAATTTCCACATTATAAAATAAATATATACGTTGTATTGTACATTTGCTTTCTTTTTATTAAATATAATATTATTTTTTTTCAAACTGAAAACACATAATTATATTTTTTGTTCTTAAATAGGATAGATGTATAAATTTGGTTCCTAAAGAGCTTTTACTCACACTTAGTATATTTTATCATCACAATCAAATACTTTAATTTTTTAATGATTACTATCAATCGTTAATTTTCATTCAACTAAAGGACATTGCAATTTTTAATTTGTGTCAAATCTTTTTAATTAATTCTAAATTTAAATTCGTTTTGTGTCAAATAGTTTTAATTTTTGTCTCAAATCACCAGTCATATACAAGCGTAAATATATAGTTATACAAAATAATATTTTTTAAAACACTTGTTTCTATAAATAAAAGGATTTATGTAAAATAAATTAATCAAATATTAATACTCACAATTAAATATATACTATAATTAAAAAAACACATTAAAATTTAAAAATAAAATATATTACATATAAATATAAAATTATTTAAAGTATATTAAGAAGGGGTTATTTGCATTCTAGAAAGGCTATAGAGTCGTATAACGGAATTTTCCATACTTTTGTTGTCATGCAATAAAATTTGGAAAAGGAACCTGCCACAACATTCTTTTCCACTGTCAAGGCTCGTCCAATCTTTACAATGACTAAATTTTTAAATCTATTTTCCAGATTGTATATATAGACTATTTTAGTTTTTAAATTCTTTGGAAATTACTCTTTTGACTTTTTGGAAATGCTATTTTTATCATATTTGACTTAAGGGAGAAGTAGAAAATACTATTTCACCAATTGAGTGATTATGTCATCTCTTGAGAGCCATAACATAGTTGTTCTTAGAAATTTCTAAAGTCATGAACCATGCTCATACTTATGCTTTGATTGACCACAAAGTTGTATGATTGTTATATCTTCAAAAGGAGAGAGAGTTTCCTTAACCTCTCTTTTGTTGAAGTTATAAGTTTTTGTTTGAGTTATCCTCCAAATCACTTTAACATTCATATTATCGTTCTTGTGGCGATGAACAATGAAAGTAATAATTACATATCGTTTACGTGTTGTATGAGTGGCGAACCATCATATTTGAATGATATCTCTTTCCAGAATAACATTTATCAATTCATAAAGAATTTAACAACTAGAATAATACCTAAACTTACTCTAAATCACCCAACATATCATTTCTATTGAAAATCAACTCCAAGTAAATTACCATTATCATATACAAAAGTATACCTATCAACTTCCACACAAATATTAATCCAACTACTAATATTCATGCTAAACAATCATGCTATTAAATCATCCCTTATTTGAAGGTAACATATTTATTCAAAACAAATTCTTTGAATTTCTAAATTTTTATAGAACTTCATATACATCACTAAATATTAACTTCTACACTAATCACGAATGACATTTCTTCTTTACAAACACCCAAATGAAAAAAATATTCTTAATAAAATAAAAAAGAAAGACATATACTTCTATTCATAAAATTAGATCTTTCTATTATTTATCCTTTAATAATTTATCTGTATTAAAACTCGGGTCTTATGTTTAGAAACATATATTTATTATGATTTTATTTCTAATGTAATTTATATGTTTAAAAATATTCAATTATTATAAATTTCAGTAATGTAGAAAATATTGATCTTTTGTAATTTATAAGCTAAAATTCATGTTATTTAAAATGACAGTTATTTTTTATAAAATCTAAAATAACATTATATCCTTGTCATAAATTGTATGATGTTTTTTTTTTATAAAAAATACCATTTTCTTTCAAATGGCGTTTGCAATTTGTTTCATGAGCTAGAAACTTTTACCTATCCATAATAAAACATTCTAATATATATAAAGTAGTAATAGTTTATAAAAATCATCAAATAAAAACCAATTTTTAGAGACCAAAATAATTAGTTGCAATAGTAACTAAATTAGAGACCATTTTATAAATTAAAAAAATTGGTTTCTAAATTAGTTTCTATTATTGTGAAATAGTTTCTAAATTGGTATCTAATTAGCTATCAAAGTTTTAACTACCAATTATTTAGATTCTAAATTTAGTAGCAAAAACCTTAGTTGTTAATTATATACCAATTTAGAAACCATTTAACAATAATACAAACTAATTTATAAACAAATTTTATTTAGTCTTTAGAATGGTATCTAATTTAGTTACTATAACAACTAATTATTTTTTGTCTTTAAAATTGATTTCTATTTCACGATTTCCTTGTTGTAGTGTATATAAACTATGTTAAAAGTATCATTTTTGTTTACAATTCAAAAAGGCATACACCATTTAAAAAAAATATTTTCATAACTCATCATTTTGTTCATGAGGAATTTATATAGAAATATAGGAGATTACAACATCATTTACAATTAAAAACCTTAACATAAAGAGTTTGTAGATTTATTTTTTTCTTATATTAATATTTTACTTAATTTTCTCATTTCTACTCAAAGTGCGATTTAAACTCAAGACTTAATTTTGACATACACAACTTCTCTTACTCAAACATCAAAGTGATTACTTAAATGACTAAATTTATTTAAAGAGAGAATTGATACTCCTCTTTTAATGAAATCATTTTTATCCACACTTGAGTAACGACATCTTGCTTAAGCGACATATGATCACTTCACTCGCTTAAGGAAAGTTAACAAAACTCACAAACCGCTTCCAATTATACATAAATAACTATCTTTTCAATCTAAAATAGTTTATATTCCATAAACTAATCAATTTATTCAAATTTTAAACACTCATACAATATTTAAATATTAATTTTCGACAACAAATCAAAATAACACCAACATACTTCAATCAAGTGAATAGCATCTCACAAACTCTATAAGACTTTACATTTATCAATTACATATTGTATAATATCACTTTAATTTGAAACACCCAACTTCTTAAATAATATAATATTTAAATAAAAATTATAGATATCCACAAATCAAAACCAAATCAAAACAAGATCAAAATAATTCAACTCAAGTCAACATCTCACGTAAGACTTTAGATAAACTTTACATTTATCAATTAGATACTCATCATGTATATATAATATTACTGAGATCATTGATAATTCCTATAAAAATAATTCTCATTTCTTTATAAATACCTCATTAATCATATTCTAACAAATCTCAAAATTATATTATAAGAGTTTTTTTTATCTCAAAATTATATTAAAAGGAGGTTTTTTTTTATCAGCAAGAATCCTAATTTATTCTTTAGAGAATCCTAATTTGTTCCTTTGAAGATTGATTAAAAAATTACACATGCACAAGGTGGGTGGGAGTGTTTGGGCGTGGGTGCTTATGTGTGGGTGCTTGTGATGCGTGATTGCTTTAATAAACATAATTATATTTAATTATATACTATAATAAAAAAACACATTAAAATTTGTAAATAAAATATATTACAAAAATATAAATATAAAATTGTTTAAAGTATATATTAAAAATGGTTATTTGCATTCTAGATATATAGACTATATATATATATATATATATATAGTCGTATAATGGAAGTTTCAATAGTTTTGTTGTCATGTACAATTTGGAAAAAGGGACCTGCCACAACATTATTTACCACCGTCTTAAGATGACTAAATTTTCAAATTATTTTTTAAATTGTATAGATTAATTTGATTTTTTTTAATAAAATTTAGATATTAGTATGTAAAAAAAAAGAAATTATGTAAAAAAAAATAAAAATGGAGAACTAGATTAATAGACTAGACCTATTCCTATAGAATTTTAATAATAGATTAGATGAAAGTAGACTAATTTGGTTTTTAATTATTTTGTAAAATATTCTTTTAACCTTTAGCAAATGCTCTATTTTTAATAAAAATAGTTGCTTTATGTAAAATAAAAGATAATATCTGTTTTTCAAAATTTTAAGTCTAAAACGTCAAACCCATATTCAGTCTAAAGATTAATTTCAGAATTTACACTAATGTAACTTTGTGTTCTTAGCTAGTACTTAAAAATAAAATAAAATTTATAAAAATTAGTGAGAACATCTTTTCTTGGAATTCCCCTAAAGTTTGGGGTTTTAATTTTCTTCTCGTAAATTTTCAAATTAAATTTTACATAATGCATTGTGATTATAAGTTATAGTCACATTTAAATTGAAAAGATAAACTAACTATGTTGCTTTATTTTTCTTTTCACTAAACTTAAAATATCTTTATTTACAAACACGAAAGTTAATTTAATGCTATTATAAAATTATTAAACAAAAATTAAAATAGTATTTAATTTAATTAAGTAATTACTTATCTTTTATTTAATGATTTTCTTATAATATAAATATATATAATTAAACAAAGAATTGACCTTTTAAGATTTATATATGAAAACTAAAAGTGATCTAAGTATGTTTTTAAATAAAGTTTAATCATTGGTAAAATTGGTAGAAACTCTTTTTTATCAATAAAAATAATAATAATAATAAATGCTATATTTGTACAGTATATTTAAATTTATAATATAATCATATTCCATCCAGGTATTATTTTGTATTGTGCATTTATTCTACTGACAACTTAACAAATGCAATAAAGTCACAACCTGACTTTTCAACTGTTTTACTGAGACCATTTCAGTCAACACGCAATCTAAAAGAATATTAGGCTACCTTTCAAGGTAGGTACTCGTGAGTATCCAACTAAATTGTGTTTGGAAAATTTGTGTTTGGATTAGGCAGATTTGTGGGAATTTGAGTATGTATGAGAATTTGAGACTATTTGAGAGATTGTTTAGATGAAGAGAATTGGTAAAAATGATCTATTAAAGTTTGTGAATAATTTTATAATTAGGTGAAAATTTATAAATTATTTTAAAAAGTGTAAAAATGTAAGTTTATAAATTTATATTTATTATTAAAAAAATATTTAAATAATAAATTATGATATTATAAAATAATAAATATTTATATAAATTCATTCTTTATAATTATATGTTATTATTAATAGTATAATTAAATATATTTGTTAATGTAATATTTAATATATTAATTTTTGTATATATAATAATATTAATAATGATAATAGTAATAAAATAATTTCTATATATTTATATAATAATATTAATAATAATAATAATTATTATTATTATTATAAAGAAATCAATATATTTTAAAATTATTTTAATATATAAATATATTTATAAAATAAAATCGCAATTATTTATTACCTTTGATTTGGTCTGTATAGAAGAAAAAGAAGCTGCACCACTGGAAAATGAGAAGTGAATTGAAGTTGGTGGTGTGAGAGAATTCACAAAAGATTAAAAAATGAATTTTGGATGCTTGGGTCCAAAATCGATTTTCCAATAAAAACAATATGAAATAGAATCGATCCTACTCCAAATATAAAGATTGTAAAATCAATTTTCATTGTGTTTACACTTTTTTTTGGGATAAAATTGCTCTTCCCAAACCACAAAAACATAATGAAAGTAAGGTATATACCTAAAATAATGTTGGTTCTACTTTTCATCACCGCTAATCCTTGTACATAAGAGAAAAAATCCTTGTACATAAGAGAAAAAATCAATATTCATGTTATCCGCTCGTCCATCCTCACCCACTCCCTTAACTCACTAGAACCAAACACGTTACTAACTCGTTCGTCTATCCGCACTCGAAAATCATATACGGAAGCAAACACTGCCTAAGGGTGTGTTTGGATTAAGGGAGAGATTGTGGGAATTTGAGGGAGTGAATGTGTGAAGATTTGAGAGGATGTGTGAGGATATGTGAGATTGTTTGGATTAAGGGATGTTAGAATGGATTTGTGAGGATGATTTATTAAAGTTTGTGAGTGATGTGATGGTTGAAAGAGAATTATAATTTTTTTAAAGGTGTAAAATATAAATTTACAAATTTACCCTTGTGTTTTAAAATATTTGAATAATGAAATATGAAGTAATTTTTTTTAGATTTCAGTTTCAATTAAAAAATAAAATGATAATATTCACTTTTTAGATGGAAAATAATGAATATATGTAAAAATTGAAAATTGTTACATAGAAATAAATTATTGAAATATTCATAATTTTTAAAAATAAAGTATAAAATAATTTTGCATTAAATTTAAATAATAATAATAATTTTATAATAATTTATGAAAATAATAATAATTATTGTATACATTTTTTATTATAATCTTATTTTTTTATTGGGTACTGTTTAATAATTTTATTTATATTCTTTTAATATTTTTTAAAATTATTTTATTTTTATTATATAATATAATATTATATTATATAATGAATATATTGTGTATATATAAGAAGATTAATAATAATAATAATTATTATTATTAATTAAAATTAATTATTATTAATTAAATTTTATTATTATTAATTAAGAATGAATTTTGCTTTTAGATGGAATGCATGAAAATTGATTCCACAACAAGTGGAGAATAGATTCTGCCTTCACAATAACTTCCTTTAGAATCGATTTTGCAAATCAACAATTACACACTACAAAATAGATTTTCCCTTCCTTATAACAGTTATGAGAATCGATTCTCCCTTCCTTATAACAACTATGATAATCGATTCTCCTATAACAACTATGATAATCGATTATCTCTCTGTTATAATAATTACAAAAATCGATTTTCCCTTCCCTGATATTTATTTCACTCACATGCTTTTCCTATGCTTTTTTCTTCCTCTTTCTTAACCTCATAACCTTCAACAAATCTAAGAACCTCTCATATGCATACACACCTGAAGAAATAAGGGTATTACATTAACTTTGAATGCATATACATGCACCCTCTCATTAGCGCTAATCCTCGCATATGAAGGAAGAAAGAAAAAAAAAGACACACTCCCTCATTCGTCTGCACACTCTCCTTCAGATCAATTGATCCAAACATTCGAGTCACCCGCTCGCACATCCGCTTCAAAATTCGATCAGCGGATCCAAACAATGTATAAATGTCAAGAATATGATTTTGTGCCATGTTTAATTATTCTTGAAAGAGTGCCTGAATATTAATTTTTGTTTGAATTTTACTGATAGAAGGCTTAATTATTTTAAAATCTTGAATTTATTAAACTTTATTTATAAATATAAACTTTGATCCAAACCTACACAAAAGAAAAACGAGTGTCTTAAATAAAAGCATGTTCAGCTCGTGAAAAGTTCACCAAAACATGCTTTGACTAGCTTCACGAAAAGTCTTATGCATGATACTATGCTTTTTACTTCAAGTTCACATGCAACAACGTATGGCTCAACATTGATTTAGTCTTTCTGCATTTTTTCCACCTGTTGACTGCTACTCTGTCTATATTAGTTATCTTCCAATTGCAAGAGCTGTTTTAAGTTGTTGAATTAAATAATTAGTTGTAGCTATTAATCTATCTGATGGATCAACATATGATGAGGAATTAGGGTTTGGGGGAAGAAATAGTCAGAGACGGGATGATCACGTTTCTTAGAGATCATCACTATCTTCATCTCTATAAATACCAACTCTTTAAGTGATAAACTTCCATCCTCAAATAGATTTTGCTAAAATGGCCATCTATGGTGCCTCCAGGTTAATGACATTTGCTGTTGTTGCAGCAATAGTTTTACTCATGTTCTCTACGTTGGCAAGTGCTCACCAACCTGGTATTAAACTCGGTATGTTGCTGTTAGTTTCACAATATATCCTTATTCATTTCCTTCTTTCATTCATTTATTTATTTATATATTCGCCTTTTATACGGTTCAGGGAGAAAACTATTCCAAGATCTACCTCCTAGTTATGGTTCATATCCTGGTGGTGGAGGATATACCCCACCAAGCCCTCCTTATGGTAGTGGAGGATATACAAGACCATGAAGAAAGGGAGAAACCGATGCCGAAAAGTTCAATGTGCCTGAAATATTGCACATGTGTTATGGCATCGTTCTTTAATTCTACTATTTCATAAAGATATGATAGGAAAATAATATGCATGTCATGTTCATGTACTTAATTTCGGTGAATCATGTGTACTACTATGTCACCACTATTTAGTGGCTAGACCTGAATTGCCGCCAATAAAATTATATATACATATTCTCTGTGATAACTGTGTGTGTGGATACCAAAATGTTAACGCCTCGCGAAGATTGCATGCAGAAATCTCAGAGTGCCTCTACAGACAGTAGCTTAAATTACTTTTACTAGATATTATAAATTATGAAGTCGATTACACATTAAACACGATTTATTAGAAATTCATATATAAGCAAAGTTTACTTAGATTTTCTAAATATAACAGTTTTGTTAGATAAAAACGGGTTGCTTTTCTGAAGAAAAAAAAACTGAAACCACACTGAACAATCATGGGACAGAAATTGGTTGCGGCACCAAAGTTGCTCTTAATTGCGTAATATCTTCCATTAATTATCACCGTTAATAGATATGGTGTGAAGAACATAAATCCCCCTTCAAAATAGAATAAATTATATAAAAAGTTAGATAAGAAAGTAACAGGAGCTGACTTATAGATATAACACAAAAGTATGATCAAGAAGACGGAAGAAAGTTATGCCTAAGTTTATAAATACAACACAATCGGATAGTATTTTAGTGGCGAATGAAACTATAAAGGAGGTGAGAAGGAAGAAAAGATCTTGTATTATTATGAAGTACAACTATGAGAAAGTTTATGACTTAAAGTAAAATGAGAGTTCGTTTACTATATGATGGACAAACTTGACTTTTGTCCACAATGAATATCATGAATAAAAGGTTGTGTGGAGTCATCAAGAAGCTCACTTCTTGTCAATAGAAGTCCAAAACAAATTCAAACCATTGAAAGGGTTGAAACAGGGGAACTACTTGCACCGTTCTTATTTTTTATTGTTGTAAAAGGTTTGACAGTTCTAGTTAGGCAACCAGGGACCAAGCATGTTCTGAAAGGGGTCTTTGTGGGAGCTACCATGGTTATGGGAAACTCTGAAGAAAAAATATTATTTTATTTCACTGCTACTACTTCTCAAATGAGAAAAATCTTTCTAAATAGTCTTAACTTTTCAAATTCTCATTCTCTAATAACAGTTACATTATAGATTATATTTAAAATGATAGGATAAATGACATTTAAAAATAAAAATTAAAGATAATAATTATTGACTCATCCATTCAAATTTTAACTGATGATGATTTTAAGTTTAATACTACCATAAACTTGCTATTATTTGCTGATGATATCTTGTTTCTATGAGGCAAAGTGAAAAAATATCATGACTATAAAATGCACTATAATTAATGTTTTTCCAACTGACGTCAAGGTTTAGAACTAATTTTGCAAAGAATAAGTTAGGTGGGATAGATTCTAGATAGAAGTTTATTAGACACGTTCACTACCATCTTGAATTGTAGATTGATCTATTCCTTTCACATATTTGTGATTGCTAAGGGATATAAAACCCTAGAAGAAGCAAAATGTGAAAAATGGCAGGGGATAAATCATCCGAAAGATTGGCAAGGTGGAAAGGCATTAGTTATCTTCACCCTTTATTTCTTTAAAATGCCTAGTTTGGTTGAGAAGGACACCTGTGGAGTTAGGGTGGTGAAGGGAGAAAAATAGCATGAGTAAAGTGGAAGGTTATCTGCAAGCCTAAAGAAAATGAAGGGCTAGGGATAAAGGATATTAATTAACAACATAATGTGTGCTTTGTATGGGGAAGAAGAGGAACAATTAGTCATCTATTTCGTGGGTGTAATTAGTTAGATATGTTTGATCTCTCTGAAATAAGTGGACATGCATTGCTACAGTAGCATTATATCACCCTAAGCAATATCTAAATCACTTTTGTCTTTTAGATAAAAATAATAGAAGGAACCAAATGTGGATATGTATGTGATATATAAAATCATAGAAATAATGTAGTATTTAGGAATGCAAACGTGGATGAGGATGAAATATATGGGTTGACCCAAGTGAAAGCGGGAGATGGATGGAAAATTCAATTCAAATATTTAGATTGAATTTTAAATTTTTCATATTTTTATAAAAAGATTAATTAAATTTTAAATTTAAATCTATATTTTCTAAAAAATCCAACATAATATTAATATAATAATCTGTAACAAAAAAATTAATATTATATAAATATAAAAAATATATAATAAAATTACAATTTAATAATATAAAAAATTTAATAAATTTTTTATAAATATAAAAATACTTAGAATATAGAACATGTTACTGAGATGCTTTTGGAAATGGAAAATTAAGAAAAAGTACACATTCAAGCATTCAGAATTCTGCTATTTTTCAGTCTTTTTTTTTCTTTTGTTCATACTAATTTGTTCATATCTCAACAATTGTAGAATCATTACCGCATTGCAAGTAACTTTTAGTGTATGTACACCTGCTAAAATAAAAATCTTAACAACTTTATCCAGATTGTCCCCATGAAAATGAATCAAATTCATTGGAAATTTTTTTTTGTCACATATCAGACACAAGAAAAAAATTGATAATTATGATTTATGAAACCTTGATCAGTCCAGAGTCAGAAATTCAGGAGAAAGGCAAGAACCTTCAAAGTTAGCCAAACACCAAGCTCGTCCAGACAAAATATTAAAACACAAAAAAATCTTTGTTGTTCTTTTTTTGCAGACTCAGCAACTGATTTAGTAAAATCTGAACTTTTTAGAGTGAGTTCATGCTGAAAAACAGAATATCCACGGTTAATAACCCAAAAAAAATAATAAACTATGACTTGTAAATGAAATTGTGATTCTGACAAATAATTAAATATAGGAAGATGATAAGAGTGTAGAACACTATCATTTATTTCACAAAGAAAATACTCAATATTGCATTTAGTTACTACTTCAAACCAGTCAGTTTCTTAAAAAAGAAAATACGTTGAATCATTCATGGAATCATACCATCTCAAAACACAAAGGAATTTATTAGGGTGCAGTGTTTTCAGATAGAGCACAGGGAGACCAACAACCGTAATTTCAGGAACTGAAACCATAATAATTATAATTAATTCCTTAGAAAAGAACAACAACAAACAAATTAAATACTTGCTATCTTTGTACATTATCTTGTCTCCACTCCAACCTTAAGGCTTCGTTTGGATCCAGGGGTGCCACTGTTGGCGACGACGGAAGTCACAACAGCACCCCGTTTGGATCCATGCATGCTAGCGGGCGAGTGTGGAAGGAAAGACCAATTTGAGTGAAAT
>Ga0123342_1005970_pt1 | contig 17230 bp, 9 predicted proteins | sample Turbeawhitnodule_FD_89960 | JGI IMG/M metagenome (GOLD analysis project Ga0123342, IMG submission 89960) | Root nodule microbial communities of legume samples collected from Mexico - Turtle bean Mexico white nodule | ecosystem: Host-associated > Plants > Roots > Nodule | place: Mexico: Nepantla... | reverse complement strand
TTCTAATATCAGTGTGTGTGCATCTGGAAAATCTATCTGCATAATCTTGTGATTAACCTTGCTGTATAAATGTTTTTCAAACAAAAACAGTGCTGAAATAAATCTGTTCATTTTCACATAAATCGATTTATTTTCTGTAAACTGTGTTAAACGCTGTTTCTGCGAAAAAGTTTTAAAAGGTCAATTCACCCCCCTCTTGAACTTTGGCACTATTAAACCCAACAAACTATGCCTTTTTTCATAGTATCACGAGTCCAAATAAAATTTCGACACCACTGCTCAACTTGCTTAAGAAGTGAAACGGGTCATTTATACATATTAAAGTTATAAGCTAAAAATCCCGTAAGAGATTTATCTTTCCGAGATTGATCAACTGAATTCGACCCATCATGCTAAGAGATTTATATTTCCAAGATGTTAGCTTCAATTTGACTTTATCAACCAAAGGTTGAAAAATCAATACTTTGGAACACCAACAAAGATAAACACTCCTAAATAATTGAAAGACAAACAACTATGATTAAATATATTGAATAATTTAATAGGAGAAATATTCATCCATTATTTCTCTTCCTAGATTATTTAACAAATAATATTAGAAGATATGATTCATCTTAGAATTTATTAATCAACTTACTAGAAGTAATATATAAACTAAATAATGAATATAAAACTAGTGAATCTCTTATATCTAAAAATCTTCTTAGTGTGAATTTAAAATCTCTCAGATATTATTGAGACACTTATAATTAAAAAATAATTTCATTTGTTAAAAAATTATCAAAATAGAATGGATTCCTTTTCCAAGGAAAGATTATTAAAAATCAAGAGACTTTGATTGGTGTTATCTTACAAGTGATTTTTTTTTTACTAAAATGCAATAATTTTTCTCTTTTTTATCAAAATTGAATTATATTTAAAAAAATTACGGATATAAAAAATCGTATCAACGTGTTACAATTTCGTTTACACTTCAAAATAGCACGATTAATTTTAGCTGAAGTGGTCTCATCTCATTGAGATTGTTAATTTATAATCCACTAGTAAATATCATTCTAATATTTTTCTCCTTAAATTGTCCAATATCATCTAATAACTTTTTAAGTATATTAACTTTGTGTAAAATCTTGTATCTTATTTCAAAGAGATACACTTCTTCCCCTACATGAATTATTTAGAAAAGTGGAAATTTCAACCACTGTCCAGTTACAAAACTTTGAGCATACCCATTTTAAAATAAACTCTTCCATTAATTAGTTGCTAAATGTACGAAACTTCATACCTCCATTCTCTATTAAACTCCATAGAATGAGATTATTGACAGTAGTATCAACAAAATCCCTCTTAACAACTCCTTTTCTTGTTCTAGAACCACCTCAAGGAAGTGTCAATTCCACCATAATAAATACACCTTCTAACATGTTTTAATTCTCACAGTCAACCTTCTTGTAAGACACGCCAAAAACCGTCAACTAACCTTAATAATCTATTTTGGTCCACGTATTTCCTTTCATTGATGTTTGATATGAGTCATGACCACATCAAAGAATAAAAGACCTGAATGCATCATTAATTATTTCCAGGATAAGTAAATGTAATTAGTTAAATATTTGCATCACAAAGCTTAATCAGAAGGTAAATATGAGGTGTATAACCTTATTCCATTCTACCTTTTAAGATAAAATTCAATTTTTTTTCATATAAGGATATATTTTAGAAAAAATTGCGTACGAAAACCAATTAAAAATAAATAAGAGAGTAAACTAAAAATAAATGTTAATCTTTCGTATGTCTCATTTTCTATAACTTAGGAGTCGAATCTAATGATAGTTTATATATTTTTTTCTTCCTCAATCCCTCTAAAATATATTTTAAAGATTAAACCATGATGAGATTCTGAGTTTCAAAATCGACAATACCTAAGATGTGGTACGTCGAGTTATTTCACATCATATCATTTAAGAGTTAAGAATAAGAATATTTTAAATATATTTCCATAGACACTTTTTATGATAACAAAATAGTGATTAACTCTGACAATTATATTTCAACTCTTTAAAATTAAAATGAGAATATATAATCAGACAAATCAATGTCAAGTCAATTTGTATTATAGACGTATGACAAATACATTCCGTAGCTTTTACTTGGATTAATGAAAATGAATGAAGTAACTATCAGTTGTGTAAGAACACCAATTTAAGGCATGACATGTGGAATTGTATGTGTGGTATTTAGATAACGTGGGTCCTTTGGTTCATGAATCTGGTTACACCATGGACTATATCAAATGGAGTCTTTTTTTATTTATATAGGAATTTTTCAAACGTTCCATTTAAATATTCTCTAACAAGGATACAGAATAATCAGTAGTGTGTTTCTCTGGATATGTCTCACAAAAATCAATTCTATATCACAAAATGATAATATGGAAAAGTATAAATAACTATTTAAAGTTTTATCTTCACCATAAAAAGATAGTTAATTTTTTTACAGCAATTATCTTTCTATATTGGAGTAATCCAACTTAGGGTGAGAAATTGGTTGGATGGAAAAAAATTATTTTTGATAATAAGAGATTAGATAAAAAAATATCTATTAATTATTTCAATCTATTAGGAATTTAATTAAAAGAAGAATGATTTACTTGTTCTAATTTAAATACATGTATTTTGATTTAAATTTTGTTAAATAGTTTTGTTAGAATTAATTATTATATTTGAGATATTGATCATTTTGAAATTTTTTATCTCTCATTGTTTTATCTTTAAAAAATGATTGAATTTTCATTGAGACAAGCAAAAAATGTCAAAAATTCTATTATCTTCACAAACTTTTTACTAATAGCTACCCATGACTCTTTACAAAATAGGAAAATGATATCCTCGAGTTTATTTCTTTAGCCGAGAAAAAAAAATACATATTTAACACTAATTATCGATTAATTTATCAAATATATGGAGGTCGAATCCAAGACCACAATAACAGCTCATCAAATACAAAAAAAAAATTGAAAGAATATTGATCGTAGACTTTCCTTATTCACTCATTAGTGACAACAACCGTCAATTTATAGATATAGACTTTGTGTAGTTTCCACAATAACTTAAGATAAAAGCACTCAGTGTCATCAATTGAGCATCCACAAATCAATGATAAAGTAAAAATAGGCAACAAAATCATTCTAAAGAAACTTAAAAATAAGCTCAAACAAGCAAAGAGTTTGTGGTTAAAGAGACATCAAGCATTCTTTGGGGTTATCATTATACCATCAATCATTTACGAAGAAAAATTCTTTTTGAATCGTATACAAATCGAACTTTATGATTCCTATTAAATTTGGAGAGACATATTAGCAAAGACACTTTTTTTTATGAAAGCAACAATAATGATAGTCTAAGGGTAGGATTCGATTTAATTAACAAAACTAGAGATATGAGACAAAAGTAAAAGAAGAACCCATTGAAAGTAGAGCAATTCAATGTTATAACACATAGGTAAGAGAATGAATTTTTCATAAAGGTAACTTAATAGGGAAGAAAAGTTTGCACCGAATTGAGATGACTCATGCCCCAAATTGTCGATTCCCTTCAAAAACATAAAACAGAGCATACAAGCTCAAAGATCTAACTAAAAAGTTCATACCAAGAATTTGGAATACAACACATTTAAAAGTTTATTCCTACGAGTGTTTTTCCTGAGAATGTTTCAATGAGACATATTCTCATAAAAAATTTGCTTCTAAATATTTTTCAATGATACATTAGAGGTATATATTTGCTTTATATTTAAATTAGCAAACGCCAAATAAAAATTTCCTACTAATATATATAACAATATGTTTATATTAAATAAAAGATTTCATACAATTTAAAGGTCGAACAAAAGGTTTCAAAGAAACCAAACAAATTAAATAAGAGTATTTGGTAAAAAAAATATCAAGCATATGTTATTTAAATAAAATTTGCTTAAGTTGGATCAAAATGCTCAACTAAATTACAAGGTTGGGTCTTTTTCAGTATATTTTAAGGTTAGATAATAGTTTTCAACCTAAAATTATATAAATATTACAAAATCGTTCGAGTACATTGCAAATGTTATATCATAGTTTTCAACATAGATAAGTTATGAAAATCAACAACAAAAAAATGAACAAATTAAATAAAAAAAAGTCGGGTAAACAAAATAGAAATGTTCAACTAAAACAAAAGGAAACAAATTGAGTAAAAAAAAATCATATTATTCCATACAAAGTTACAAAATTCAGTCATCTCATTATCGATAACATCTTTAAACAATCTAAGGGTTGGTTTACTTATATGGATGTACGGTTCACAGACAAAGAAGTGAGGAGATATCAGTTATTTGAATCCAAGATTTTGTGGAGAAGAGAAAGAGAGGATATACCTATGAACAACAAATATCTTCTCCCCTCAAAATGAAAGGATGTAGAGGAAAAAATCACATCAGCATGTATTATTTCCGAATTTACCCTCATTTATTCTACTATTATAATATTTTTTTTTTAATTTTCTATTACTGTAGGATTTTTTAATATTAAAAAATAGTATTTTTTTATTTATATAAAATGTGATTTATTTTCTAATGTTATAACATATGTTTAATATTTTAAGAAATTACTTGAATTTCTGTTTTTATTTAATTTGTTGTTGTGTTTATGTTAATATATTTTTATGTATAATTATTATGTTTATGAGTTATAATTTATTTAATTATAATTTTTTTATGAAAGTATTTTCTATTGTTAAATTACCTTATATTTTTTATAGTATTTTTTATTTATTTATTTATTGTTAAATTACCTAATATCAAAAAAACATTTTTTTATTTATTTATATAATATTTGATTTATTTTTAAATTTTATAATACATGTTTAATATTTAAAGAAACTACTCCTGTTTTTATTTAATTTGTTGAATACATTTTTTTTTCTTTTAAGTATAATTTTTAAATTATACCTATTTACATTTAATACATATTTATTTTTTTTAATTATAATTTTTAAATTTATGAATATATTTTAGAAAAAATCTTATTTTATTATTATATTTTTTTAATATGCAAGGGTAAATTTGTAAATAACATTTTACATCTTTAAAAAAAATTAAAATTCTCTCACAACCATCAAATCACTCACAAACTCCCATAAACTTTCTTTACACATCTACTCTAACATATTCAAATCCAAACACCATCATTTTCTTCACACTTTCATTTCACATCCTCAAACATTTACTTTCTCAAATCCTCACACATCTCATCTAAACACACCCTAAATTGTCAACATTAACATTAAACACACCCTAAATTGTCAACATTAACATTAGGACTAAATAGTACAAATTGGTGCATGACCTTATTGAAGCCCTTCCAATTTTGATGCTTGCATAAGGTAGTTTGGTGATTTTGATCTTTAAAGTCACCTCCATCTTATTTAATTCTTCAATGAAATCCCTTGAGATATACTCAAATGCATACAAAAAAAAACTTTCTCAATTGGGAGAAACTTATCATTTTGTTTACCCTCAACCAAGTTTGACCCAATTATCTTAACATCTTCTTGGTCAAAAGTGCTTCCCTTGCACCCTTGGGAAGACCCTATGATGGCCACCTCCATTGGAGGAGCTGTCACCATTGCATTCACAGCAGAGAAAAAGGGAAGAGATATTTCCAATCCCCTTCTAAAAAACAAAGAGCTGATGTCACTAACCTCCTCACCCCTAATTTAAAACTAATTTAAAAGACAAAGATATTGAACTTTATAATAACTAATTTAAAAATCGTTTTCACAGCTATTTCTAATTAATTGACATTTTACACTCATCATACATAACCATAAAACTCTTCAATTGTTATTACATTTTTTACTTTTGAGACCGTTATTTTTGTAAGTTTTTTTTTTCATGAGAAACATCATTATAATATAAATATAAATACTGCAACTTTTTTTCATAAGAAGCATAATTATAATATAATTAACATAAAAACACAGTTACTTTCTTATGATCTTTTTTCTGTATTATCTTTCTCTTCCTTTCTCATTACATCACTGACACTTTCTTTTCTTTCTCTTTTCACAAATTTATGCAGTCATCATCATATTTGGTTTTCCTTCTACAAGGCTTCATGTGATGAGTAAATCACTCGAAACCAAAATGGATATGCTACCAAAGATTAAGGCCTTAAGAAATATGGTCTTTTGGGACACTTGAGTCAGGAACACTACAGTACAGAAAGGAATCACATCTTTGTACTGTTCATGAGACAGGTGGATAGATGGACTTTGAGTCCTAAAACACAACTCTACACGCAGACAAATTGTCAGTATATGTCTTGATCAAGTAGTTACAAGTTTTTTATTCCATTATAAACCAGATACCAACGTATTAATCTCATAAAATATTAATATATTGAACCTGATTTGGTTGGAGTGAATCTCAACATTTCAAAACATTTTTCTTTGGTGTGTAATGTGTACACACTCGGATGAATAAATAAATAGATATCTGCTGAATGTGCAGACTGCGGAATAAACAAGCACTATACTATATATAAGAGAGCATGATAACAAAAGAAACTTCATTGGTTTTATACTTTTATATTTTCAAGAAATATCTAAAATGATTCTCCCAGACACATGTTACTACAACAAACGTCAAGTCTGGGGCATTTGACTTAAAAGTTTCAAAAGATAAAGAAAATTGGTTGAACTAAGGATTATTGGAAACAGATGAAAAGCAGAGACATGGCTTGGTGGTTGGGGGGGTCAGGTAGTTAAACATTGACGACTTTTTCACATATTTAAATCAAAAGATAAATATGTAGTGCATCAACCACATGGGTAGTGTTGCAGATTTTTACAGGGTTCAAAATTAGTGAACACCATAATCTTAAGGATCCACATTAGACTCTTGCATGTCTAACAATCAGGACCACAACAACAACAAAAATTCTATATATAGCACAAAATATAACAGAAATAATGCAAACTATACATTTCTTACATAAATATGGTTCATGTCACACCTAAACCTCTGAATCTTGTGTTTTCTGCTTCCTATTTGTAGAATCACAAAATACTATCAACCGCCAAGGAGAGAAGCTGTAGGTCTGGGATAAGTAGAAGGCATTCTAGGCACATCTGCACCACCATGGATGCCGTTGGAACGGCCTTGGCCGGAATTGCGTAGATGATGATGTTTATGATCAGCACCTTTTCTCTGCATGTCCTTTGATTCCTGAACCTGCTCCAATGCTTTTACCACCTCCTCCATATTTGGCCTGCACTTGGACTCTACAGAAAGACATTGCATAGCAAGTGCAGCTGCTGCTTGAGCTCGACTATGTGAATATTGACCTTCCAAACGTGGATCCATTACACGGAAAACTCTTCGTTTATTAGACAGGTAAGGCTTGGCCCAGTCAACAAGGTTATGCTCCCCAGATGGCTGGTTCTTGTCTATAGCTCGTCTTCCCGATATCATTTCCAGAAGAACTACTCCAAAACTATATACGTCACTCTTGGCAGTGAGATGACCTACCAAAACAAAAATTTCGATCACATCATAATAGGTATTACTTTCAGGTATGCATATTAATATGAAAAAACTAAAAGCTAAACATTGTAACTGATAATTGAAAATATAAGAAACTTTCAACAAATTTGAAGAAAAGTGATACTGGAGAAAACCATGGTAATTGGCAATCTGAAAAAACACAGATTCTGGGTACTCACTACTAGTGTAAATTAAAATGAAAGGAACCTTTGGAAGATCACACCACAAAAGTTAGATATAGTAGTTGAAGAGCCCAAGGATTTATAAACACCACACTAGACTCTCATACTCCCAATGGGGAACTCAAGTCCTATCTTGCAATACGATCCTAGCATTCCACCACATTCCACAGCCCCAGTGCCCACACATGCTGGCTGTGCACAAGCCCTTTGACTAGACTCTCACAAACACTGCAATGTCAACATTACCATAGCTGCCATCATTTGCAGCTGAGAGCCATGGCAGAAGGCTCTTCTTAACACATACCAGTTGATAAAAATCATGGAAGAACCACACCACAAGACCTACCTAATAAACCCTACGCTAGAATTCCATGATACCAATACAGGGTTCATGTCCCACACCTAGAAAATGGATCCTAAAAAATGCAAAAATTCTACTGATAGAATAAAGTGTAAAGACCGCTTTGGAAAATTTAGTAACTAGACTAAGAAAGTAGTCAGAAAATCTTATTTATGTAATAATATAGTCTAATTTGAGAAACACTATGGTTGTTACCTGTTGCTAAATACTCTGGAGCCGCATATCCTCGGGTTCCCATGACCCTAGTAGAGACATGGCTTTTATCACCAGTTGGACCATCTCTGGCCAACCCAAAATCAGAAAGTTTGGCGTTATAATGCTGCAAAGCAACATGCAACGAATCAACTCGGTAATCAACTTTAAATCCACCAAATTTTCAACCATAACAGGACATGCTCAAATTTCAATTATGCACATACTGTATCAAGTAGGATATTTGAAGTTTTAAAGTCACGGTATATGACTTTAGGCTCTGTACTGTGAAGAAAAGCAAGGCCCTTCGCAGCCCCAAGAGCTATTTTCATTCGCAAACTCCACGAGAAAGGCTGAAAGTAAGAACCTCCTGCATTTATGATGATTTCGAGCAACATTAGTATTAGAACTCAGGATTAAATTTTACTTTATTAATTAATAACTATTCAGGAAAATGAAAATTTCTTTAAAAGGGGTACAAACAAAAAGGAATAAAGAATTATACATTCAACTAAAGTAGAAGGTACTAACTTCTAAAAAGATGATTTTCCATGCTACCCTTAGGCATGAATTCATAAACCAAAAGCCGATGCTCATCCTCAAAGCAGTATCCTATTAACTTGACGAGGTTAGGATGCTGCAGTTGCCCAAGATAGTTGATTTCAGCCTGAGTCAAACAATACAAAAAGAAGAGAACATCAACAACTATCCAACTCGGGAATTGGTAGAAGTTCAGTGTCATGGTCAAGTTCTACTAAAAATCTCCCACACAGAATCATAGTCAAAATGAAAGAGTATCCAAAAATGCTTGCAGTTGCCTGGAATTTTGTTAATATACATGAAATTTAAAACAAAAAGTATCAAGCAAATAATTCAATTGATACTAACCAGCCATTCTCTGTGACCCTGGAAACCCTCTTGGTTAAGCCTCTTCACAGCAACAATCATGCCTATTCCCGGTTTGGTAGCAGTAAGTGAATGTTCATCAATCCAGCCCTTAAAAACTGAACCAAAACCACCCTCCCCCAAGACACTATCTGGGCGGAAATTTCTTGTGGCCACCCTTAGCTCACTATAGCTGAAGCTTTTCAAATTGGACGATTGCAAGATTTCACCTTCACTCCGAGAAGTGACGGATACAGAGGCTGATGAGTTCCTGCTAGTTGAGCTGATGTCATGGCCACTCCTGCTGACACTTCTCGAGGTTATCCCTACACGAATACAAAAGAAAAACAATTTCACAAAGACTGGCCTTAAAACAAACAACTCATCACTTATAAAACAAAATCACATGGAATCCCATAACCCGCCAACCTATTCTTCTGTTGTCTTAACAACAATTTCCATCGGACTGAGATAACAGTTTTCTCCAGAAAAATTACCTAGCAGAAAACCTTAGTTCCCGAGGGATTAAAAAAAAAGGTGAAAGCTCATAAACTAGTTTTGCTAGTGAATTGTAGTGCAAAACCGCTCAAAGACTTTCCAACCCCATTTTTACTCCCATGGCAAACCAAGCCTGAAAAGAACTTTTAAGCGGGTGGAAAAGCTACAATTCAAATGAATACCCAAATCCAAAGTCTACCCACCCATCCTATGGATCTCTGAAACCAAACCCTTTTTTCCTCAGGCACAGATCACCATATCGGAAAAAGCATAGCAGCCTTTCAAGGATCTTAATCATGTATTACATACTAGGAAACATGAACAAGACAGCAAAACTATCCATAAAGTTATCAGCTTTAAGCCTATCTCATGTTCATTTCCAACCCCGGAAGAAAAATTAGCCCATTTTAATAATTGAGATAGAAGGAAATGAAGATTCAAGCCAAAAAAAACTGACCTGTATTGGAAGGACTCACAGCCTTAATCCTATTACTCCAGCAAGCACCCATCAACAAACCACCCCTGTGACCAAATCAAAGGTTGGGTCTTTCAGATGCAAGCAAAAAACTAAACTTTAAAGGGTGAAAATGCAAATTTGCAGAAATGAGTAAAAAAGGGGCAACAAAACCCAGAATGAAACACTGTTGAACCCACCAGGATGAAGGCAGATCTCAGTGATTACGCACTCAGTAGCTGATTTCAGAAGCCTTTTTCGACCTTTTATGATTAGGGGTTTGATGAGAAGGGTCGTGGAAGGAAGCAGGAAGGGTCAAAACAGGAACTTTGATCACTTTGTTGATGGTGGCTTTTGTAAATGATAATATTGTAGCCTTTTTTGGACCCTTTTAGCAAACCAGAGAAAGTAGAATAGAAGGTTGACTTCACCTTTCACCACCTTCTTTCTCTTTTTGTCTTTTTTCCACCCAACATTAATTAAGGGAATATAACATGTTACTATAATTATCTAAACATAAAAAAGTTAAACACATTAGTTAAAACCTTGAAACTTAAGAGTTTTAGTGCCTCCACAAAGTATTAAAAATATAAATGTATAATATTGTTACAATAATTCAAAAAATTGTTCATAAAATTGGTCAAAGAAGGTTAAAATGGTTTGTGGGGTGATTTCATCTGATGTGAAACTATGATGATTATGATGAAATAGTTTATAATTATCGTTTAAGTTTTCTAGTTTGAAGTTTAATTTTCCACTTCCGTCAAAGAAAAAAAAAGGTTTTTAATTTTACACCATCATCACGTTTTTGTCAGTCAAGGATTCTTGTCTTCTTATGAGACTTTGTCCCCACTGTTATTTAATGATTTCTGTACACTTATTTTACAATTATTAGATTATTACGTATTTAACAATTATTAGATTATTACGTATTTTACAATTATTAGATTATTACTTATTTGATATGTTTGTCTTAATTATATGGTAATATAAGATTTCCATTTTCTATATTCAATGTTATTTAAAATACTATCCATTATTTCCAACGCTATTTAAAATACAATTTATCATAATATTTATACTTATATAAAGAGATTCTCTTTATAATAGTTTTTTGCTGCATATATTTACTTTTTTTATTTTATTTTTATACAAATATTTTATTTTATTATTTAAAAAATATACAATAAGAAGTTTTTTTGTTATTTTAAACATTTTTCTTATTTTTTTCATTAACTCTTTGAAATAGATTATTATTATAGATATGATGTTTCTTATATTTGTATTTGTTAGAATGTTAATTAATAGTGACACTAAACTATTAATGACACTAAAGTTATTAAAATATTATTTTTATTTGTATATTTAATTATGAATTTAATTTTAATAAAATATATTGTTTACTTATAAATTTTAATAAATACATAATAAATATATATAACTTTTTTATTTAATTTTTAATATTAAATATAATTATATATAAATAATAAAATAAAAAATGTGAATTCACCAGTGCAAGCGTATGTTTTTTCTAGTATTCATATTATATTTTATTTTGAAAAATTATCAGAATACTTCTTATTTTACAATAAAAATATAGTTTACTTCTATTTAAATATCCATCTTTTTGCTAAAAATATCTTCCTTTTATTTTTCGACTTGTATGTATGACAATAAAAACTATTAAAGAAATCTTAAGTTAATTGTATGAATATGATATCTGTTTTCATATTTTAACTTAAATGATAATAAGAAACTATTAAAGAAAGTTTAGGTTAGTAGTATGCATATCAAAATGACAGCCCATGGTTTGTATTTATTCTATCTTTTTACTCTTCTTATAAATACCTAATTTGACTCATCTTATATTTTATATTTTTTCATCAATTCTAAGTTTTCAAACTTTTTACATAATACTTAATATATAATAAATTAAATAATTAAATATTAAAAAAAATCACTACATAAAACTATATAAACAAAATATAATTAATTACTATATTAACTAAATTAGATATTATTTTATAAACTAAAAAAATTATTAATATTTAAAATAATTTCTATTATTAATAAAAAAATTATAAACTACTTTATAAATTAGTAATTAACTAGTTATCAAAAGTAAGTTTAGCTACTAATTACTTCAAATTCTAAAATTAATACGATTTAAAAATTAATTTATAGTTTTTTATAAAATAAAAATTACTTTAAATACCAATCATTTTTAATTTATAAAATACTATTTATAATAACTATTTTAAAAAATATAATTTGTATTTAATAATAATATAGATTAACTTATAAAGTTTTAGTCATAATTCAAGGAGTTTAAAGTTAAACCATTTCGAACTATTATAAATATCATTAACTTAATGTAACAAAAAATTATTAATTTGAGTGATAGAATATATTTTACAAGTACTATCTCTTTTCTTCATTACATTTCTGTAGTAGAGAGTTACAGATTTTGAAAACGATTTCGTCACGATTTATGCTTTGATAATGGAAGAGTAATAATTATCCAATTATGGTAGTTAAATAGAATAGAAAGAAGAAGAAAAAGTGAGTAATTTAGAAAAGTAATTTGGTGAGAGATTTGATCTTGGAAAATTGATGATGATTGAATTATGATGATGTTGATGGAAAGATGAATGTTGAGTGAAGATTGAAATGATTAAAAAAGAATTGTAAGATTTGTGACAAAGATTAGCAAGAATCTTGGCAAATAATTCTGCAGTTTAGAAATTGGTAGTTGACTGCAATCTAATAATGTGTATTCTTACTAATTTCGGAACACATGTGTGTATTTACACTATTATAATATTTATTTTGTAACTGAATTAATTAACGTCATTCAATGTTCCAAGGAAGATTATTATTACTAGTAGTAGTTCTTGTAGAAGTAGTACATTCAGAAACAAAAGAAGACTATATTTATAAATAAACAAATAAATATAAGATGATTAAATATTTTAGTCTTTAATAAATTTTTATTTTATTTTTTCTTTCAAAATTTTTTTAAATTTATAATTTTTTTTACTGTGAAATATTTCATGTCTGAAAATATTTATTTTTACCTATTGATATAGAGTGATAACTTAAAAAAATAACAAAAAAAAGAAAACTACTTGAAATTTTTTTTTTCTATTTTATTGTATAAAAGTCTTTCCTTTCATTTTTTTCTCTCTCACTTCTTTCTTCCTCTCTTTTTTTCTTTATTTTTTCTCTCCTACCTCATTTGTTTCGAAATCTAATTACGCCATGTTGTAACTAAGGAGTCAAGGTACATTTAAGTTCATTTTTATTCTAAAGTTTCTTTATTCTCTGTTTTTCTCTATGACTTAGTCATCAATACTAGTGAAGCCAATTGGTAAAAGTGTTTCTCTCAACTTGATTAAGTTTATCCTAAAATTTGGTAATGTTTAGATAACTTGCTTTAGGTCCCTAGATTTTAGAGTGATTCCCCTGCTTGAATCGGAATTTCCTTGGGATAAGAAATTACAGGTAAGGGAAGCTAACTTTAATTTTTAATAGCACCCTAGGCTAAAAGATCTACATTTAGAGGGGATCTGGATCTGGATATACATTTATATATTGTGTGTTTGTTTATATATTATTTAAACTTGTAAAAATATTAGATTTTGATGGTTTAGTATTTAAGTGTTGTTTTTTTATGATAAATAGACTTTTGAATGTTGTGGATCGCGTTTTGAATGACATTGTATGATGAAAATAGTATGGAATTGAATTCATATAGTTGGGATAATGTATGGACTGATGTTTCTTTATGTATTTAGTATTGATGCCTATGTGGTAACAAAGATCTCCGAGCTTCAGTAATGATCTAAGTCACATAGACTAAGATATCAGGTGATGAGAAGCTGATGGAGGAGTTCATGAACACCGTGACATATGAGATACACGACTTGGGTTGTATTGAACTTACCCTGATCCTTTCTATTGGATTCACTGGTAATTTTTGGATCAGATGTTAGTCTCTGGTAGAACTTACTTAATACGGGTCTTCCAAAAGACGAAGTGGGATTGAAATGAAATTCAATGATTGTGATTGAAAATAGATCCATGTGTGGTCTATATGAATGATGAAATTAATATTGAAATTTTATAGGAGAATATTTAAAAGAAATGTTTATAAATAATTAGTTTGATTGGTTCTTTTTGTATGAATTAAATATGTTAATATGTTATAAAATTTCTTTTCATTAGCTTACCCTTGCTTTTATTGTTGTGTTGTGAACTGTGATGACTGGACTACGTACACGAGCAGATGATCATACAGGTGTCGGAGTGTCTGGAGGGCTTTGGGATGTTGTTTTGAACTTTATATTGTTAATATTTATATTTCTATAAGTCATAATCTTGTAATAGAAATATTTTGAAAAATTTAAGTTTGTATAGAAATATTGTAATAGTTAGATGTATTTTCAAGGTGTTACATTTAATGTTATCGAAGCGGTTCATCTTAGGATAACCTGAGGGTAGTGAGTTTATTGTGTTTCTCTTGAATGTAGATTTTTGTTTAAGTCTAGCGTCAAGACTTAGTTAAAAGTTTCCAATAGGATGCTTAACAAAGTTGTTGCTTGAAATATTTTGTGTTTGAGTCAAACTGGTCTTTATGAATAAAGATTAAAGTATTAAGAATGAAAAGAGTCTTGATAAAGTGATGAGGGTGCACACTCATGACTAAATCAAGATTATTTTCTATCTTAATTCTAAAAGTAGAGTATACTTTTTTTTATATATATGTTTTGGGATGATTATTTCTATATTATGTGAAGTTGATATTGAACACATGTTTATTTTAGGAAAATAAATTTAATCAGTGTAAGTGTTTGGTTGCAAGTTTTAAAGCGGTCTTTTCAGCTAATAGTTGTACACCAACATTTTTTTAGTGTATTATTATATATATATATATATACACACACACACGGTAGGTGGTTGTTATTTCCGATGAACTCAAATTCTAAGTGAGTTTGAGACGTCTGTCTTTGAAGGACCTACATATAATCTTTGCGGATGAATTGATCTTATGTCAATCATATTCTTTTAATTGTGATGAATAGAAATGTGACATCTTGAAATTGGAGTAATATGAAATGAGTAGTTGCACAACAAGTATGAAATAGATCACGAATTAGGGTAACTTGTTTTATAATTCGACTTTAAATAGAGATAAATAATGCAGATTAACATTAACATTGTCACATTGAGAATTGAACTTGTAACACCTTATCAAACCTTTGATATTAATTATTGGATCGACCACCTACCAACATTAATTGTTGATAATTTTCTTATGTTTTCTTGTTATAAAATTTAACATTGTATGATTTATATTGTACTATATAAAATGAGATAAGTGATGGATATTATAACAAATTTTTTCTTAAAATAACATAAGAATATATATACTTAAATATAATCACTACATCATATAAACCTAGTAATGTTTATATTCGACTATATGAAGAAGTATGATGATATAAAATGTTTTTAACTAAAATTCATCTATCAAATTTTATAAAAAAAACTAATGTAAACATAGGAATGAAATACAAAATAAAAAAATTCTAAAACTAAAAAAATACCACAAAAAAATTTATAAGAAATTTTATCATGTTGTATTAAAAGATTAATTAACAAACTAAAGAAAAATTTAAACTTAATATTAATTATTTATTAGAAATAAGTTGTGCAAGTTATTGAATAATTTTGGTGTTGGAATAAAATATTTCAAACAAACAACACTTTTTCAGAGAATAAAATAAATTTGGAGAATTAGAAATTTTAAGCATTGAGAAGTTTCATTGCATATAGATATTGTTCAAGTCAACTGAACAATTGATGAACAACAAGTAAGAGAAAAGAGCAAGAATAAAAAATGAAAATGAAGATTCAAAATAGTGTGAAATTTGGCAGCAACTTCTCCACGACTTCAAAGAAATTGATAATCACTCATCATCATCATCAAGGTATCATGTTTCACAAATAAAAATATTTTCTTTGTATGATATGTGAGAAAATAAAGAGAGTAGTACAACAAGTATGACACACTTGTAAGTATGTGCATGCTTATTCAAAAACTCTTTAAAAAAACAATCATAAATTAAGATTAGTTTATACATAAATTTAAATATAAAAATCAATTCTATTTTTATATTTTCTTTTAAAACAAACTTATAAAAATAATTATCCAACATATTCTAAAGTATTTACTAATAAGCTGATAATCATTTAGAGACACCTTGAGTATCATATATATATATATATATATATATATATATATATATATATATATAGTGAGTGAAAGAAATAAATGATAGATAAATATAAATACACTGAATAGAAGTCAAATTACAATAAAAATCATTTTAAGAGAATTAATTTTTATCTTTATCATTTTTATTTTTTATAGAAGAAAACAGTAAACCTAATCAAAACTATGATGGAAGAAAAGAGACCCAAAAGTCAACAGATTGTGCTGAGAAGACCAAGACTTTTACAACTTCGAAAACTAAAGCATACAAACACTTCTAGAAAAATTAGTTTTAGTGAAATAGTTAGTAATAAAAATAAAATTTGTCATTATTTATATTATTTATAACTATTTTTTTCTATGTCACTAATATTGTTTATAATAATAAAAAAATTAAAAAAAATATCACAATAAGTATATTAAAAAATTAAAAACACATAAATAATTACTAAAAAGTGATATACTAAAATTATTTTTCTTAAAATAAAAATATAGTTAATATAAAAGTTATTAAATATTTATAAAAATTAACAATTATTTATTATGAATTACAAACTATTAATTATTAGTTTGTTAAAATATGTCATAAATTTATTTTTATATATTTAATAAAACAAAATTATAATTAGATAAATCTACACTACAAGAAAATCATCAAATAGAAACCAATTTTAGAGACCAATGTAACACCCCATAATTTACATATAACTATTACAATAAAAGTTCTACCAGTTTCTATACAAACTTGGAGTTTTTCAAAACATTCCTAATACATGATTAGGATTTATAGAAATACAAATATT
>Ga0123342_1005969_pt1 | contig 17235 bp, 7 predicted proteins | sample Turbeawhitnodule_FD_89960 | JGI IMG/M metagenome (GOLD analysis project Ga0123342, IMG submission 89960) | Root nodule microbial communities of legume samples collected from Mexico - Turtle bean Mexico white nodule | ecosystem: Host-associated > Plants > Roots > Nodule | place: Mexico: Nepantla... | reverse complement strand
TATATATATATATATATATATATATATATATATATATATAAATAAAACTATTTTTTTTTTTAATAAATATATATTATATATATCTCCACACATATATAAAAAAACACACAATTCAAAAATAAACTATATAGAAATATATTTTTTATAATAAATATAAAATTTTTATTTATATATATATATATATATATATATATATATATATATATATATATAAATTATTTGTATGGTATGTACTGTATGAGAGTGATTCATTGTGAATGTATGATTCTTTGTGAATGTGTGATTCTTTGTGGATTATATTGTAACAAATACTTAGGGATGATACCATTCTTTAAGTTGTTATGTATTAGTATATAGTACAAGAACCAATGATGTAGTACAAGAACCAATGATGTTGTACTTGATAACAATACAACTACCTAACCGGATGAAGATATATTATTCCTGGATTTAGATTTTGTATATATATTCTTTTGGAAACTTACTATCATTGAGTTGTGTAATATATTTTATATAGGTTTATATATATACTATCATAGAGTTGTGTAATATATTTTATATACTAATGGTTTATGTAGATTTATACATTAGTTTATACGAACTAGTATCTGAGTAGTAAACCAGGACATTCGACGAGAAGCAGCATTATATGTTTATGTAGGATATTATAAGTTTCATTGTCAAAAATTATTTAAAAGATTCGTCCGATATAGAATAATCTGATAAGAAATGCATAAAGTGTATCTAAGAAGTTTTCTAAGGTTATCCAAATTTAGAAGAAACAACAAGAAAGGATAAAACCTGTCATAACTCATACTTTCACTCCACAATGATAGAAACATGCAAATGAGATAATGTTTCACTAGAGAAACATAAAACAAGAAACATCTACCTTAGGGCACAAATACTACAAGAAAGATAAACAAAATGTTTTATCAACTTTTATATTACAAGTTGATGAAACATTAATTTATTGTAGTATTACACCAATGTTTATATTTTAAGACCAAAAAAGAAGCGTTTCATTGGATATTTTCAAGCTCCTATAGAATTCAATTTTTTTATATCTCATTTGTTCCCATTTTTTTTATATAATGAATGAATTAGGTTCTCCTCAGCCAGTGATTTTTCGCACCAAAAGGTTTTCTACATTAAACGTGTTCATTCTTCCATTTTCTTTATTTTTGTATATTGTGCATCATTTCTTACACGTTCCTTTTCCCTTTGTCTATAACACTCTGAAAGTGAAAAAGAAAGTGAAGCCTTATTCACCAAGAAAATAAACTTGCAGGAATTAAAAAAAAAGGGATAGAGGTAAGAAATATGTCTAAAGAAAGATCAACAGCAACACGGAAGTGAGACTGCATATGAATGCACTGAATTTGTGTGTCACGTTGTACATCTTTTTATTTCACCTTTATGTAATGGAGAGTCCATTAAGTTACTGAATTTTACTGGGATTCTTATAGTTAAAGTTCCATTGTACTTTTATGATGAATATAAAAATTAGATGCACTTTTCTGGTAACTTCTGATACCCCACTTTGCAAGATACAGTGCCAGCAAGCAATGGAACAGGACTTAATTTGATAATATATATTTGTCATTCTTGTGTGTAGTTAAAGTTATTTCATCCGAATTCATTGTAGGAATAAAAAAAGATGTATTATTATATGTGAATTTATTCCAGAATCTTTATCTAACATTTAATTATTACACTACAGACTACAGATGCCCACAACATCTCAATATTCTCAATTTTTAAGATGATCAATATTAATGTTAGTCTGGGACCGTTTTGTGTGTATGACCCATCATGTAGCTTTGTTGTTGAAGTTGTGCTCTAGGGAACTTCTTTTAACCTCTTCCTTCAGACCCCTCTAAGTTAGGTTGCTTAGTTTTCCTACTTTTTTTCTATTGATTCTTTTGCATTTGGTTTAAATTCACGTGAAGACAACATTTAGACAAAACTTTTGTTTGTTTCCATGTACTCTACTTCGTTAATGTCAATTCCTAATTGTTCATTCTTATCCCTTTTTTCAAGAATAATTAATAGCTAATGACCTTGCAAGGTAGCATTTAGACAATTAGATTCAAATCTTATACCTAAAGCCTTTTGGGAATATAAAAGAGAATTTTATGACATAGCCTCGAATTGGCATTCCTTTTGTTACCTTTCCAATCTTCTTCTCCCCTCCCAATCTTAACGAGCTTCCAGAGAGTTGTTATGTATGATATCTCACAATTTTTAACACATGTGTATTAGTCTTATTACCATCCTACTTCAAAATTTTGGGTCCATATTGTGTCAATGAACGAGAACAAGGTTCATTGGGGAGGATTGATTCAACAAACTCATGGACTAAGTGGGGATTTTAATTCTGAGTTTGGCAACCATTACTGTCAATATTTTGATATCAGACAGGCCTGGAATATGGGTCCACTTGCGATGGTTGGAGGAGAAGCTACAGATCAGTTGCCAAACATAGGCCATGTCAAATCATCTGGCACCATTATCAGCCGTTTTGAGTCACCAGCTTCTGCCTTTTATGCTACAGAAAACTGCATGGGATTTGCAGAATACGATTGCCAAGTTGGTATTCAACCTCAGTTATCTAAGATTAATGACTTGGAATTCCCTTTGTATCAATCTCCCAGGGAAAACCTTTTCTTGGATTCAGCAAATCAACCTGACTCCAGCTACGACTTGTCAAACACTTTGCAGTCCATAGTGAAATCTCAATTGAATAATAATCAATGTCGTGTATCCCCTGAAAGTTCCAATAAAATTTCATGTGGGAATTTTCCCACCACCAAGTTCCTTCCAATTGAACAACAGAAGTTGTTCATTGATGGTGTTATCAGGGGCTCCTCATTTCCTAACAAAGGAAGTCAGGACCATATGGTAAGTTTTCCCTTTTGGCCAACCTCATATGTAGATTTTTTCATGTGTCCATTACTTGAAGGTTCTATTGGCTTATGATGTTAATTTACTTGTATGCAGGTTGCTTGTGGATCTTTTAATTTACCTGTTGCACATCTGAGATTTTCTTCTGAGATTGAGAAGTTGTCTCCCACACTTTCAGCAGCAAGTGTGTCTACTGTTGGAAACTCTGCTTCTAATGGGGCAGTAGTCTCAAGTAAAACACGTATAAGATGGGCTAAGGATCTTCATGAGAAGTTTGTTGAGTGTGTGAATCGCCTTGGAGGCTCTGAGCGTAAGTAACTTAACTAAATTTACTTATTGGCTATGCATCTATGTAACATCTTATAGTCCTCTATTGCTGCTTCACTATAGACGCAACGCCAAAAGCTATATTAAAGATGATGGACACAGATGGTTTGACTATATTCCATGTCAAAAGTCATCTGCAGAAATATAGAATTGCGAAATTCATTCCAGAGCCCAGTCAAGGTAAATTCTATTTAATTGTTTACTAGACTTGCAGTGTAGTCTCTTTTTTATGTCATTTACATTTCTTGGTGCTTGAATTTACTGACATTCATGTCATAAATGGTGAGTATATGTTTTTGCTATACTGCTTGTCAAGGTCGAGAATATGAGCTTCACTTTTTCCCTTTGTTTTGATTCTTTAATTCTTGTTGAGACTTAAATAAACTAATGCAGATTGTAGGAAGTTCAATGCAGAATAAATGCATTTCTTCCCTCACATGCTAGAAAGTTTGAGTTGATCTACTAAATGGCAAACAGTTTATTCGTTTTGTGTTATTGTTTTCCTTTAGGATATTACTTATTGTTCTCCTTTATTCTTCCAACCAGTTATTCGTGATCTTCGTTGTTCTTCCATTCTTTCAAATATCAGGTTAACTCCACATACTGAACCGAAAACTTTCTTCTGTTTCAGGGAAATCTGACAAAAGAACCCACACAAAGAATTTGCATCATCTTGATGTAAAAACGTAATGCTACTCATTATATTCCTATAATAATAGTATTTCCATGAAGTTTCTTAGTTCGTTTTATAATCTGCTAAGTTAACACTGTTCTTGATCTTCAGTGGCTTACAAATTAGAGAGGCACTTAAGCTTCAATTAGATGCTCAAAGGTGTCTTCACGAACAACTAGAGGTATATCCGTGCTATCATTTTTCTTGCGAGTTTTTATTTATGCTAGTATATTCTCTTGCTTTACAAACTTTTAAGGTTCTTACATTGTACTTAATCTTGGATCCTTTCAACCCTCTTGTAAAAAAAATTCAATACTGGCCAAACCAGCTGAAAGTTTCTTGAACCTTAAAGCATTGAATTTCACATTTTTTACCTTCAACCAGCTTTTGATGGAAGAAAGATGTAGAGATTTTAGTCACAGAAGAACAATGAAATCCAATATCTCACATACTTATAAAATAATGTATCATTTTTACAAGAAAAATGATATATTTAAAGGCTTCTAGACATCTCTATTTACATTTTGGCCTTTTACTAAAGCAAGACATACTCATTTGGCATAGGTGATGATGTGAATTTGCACTATCATGTGCTAAAATGTGGATAAAAGTTAGGCACATATTTTGAGGAATTGGATGCTAAAACTAATGAATGAGAGGGGATATTTGGATTCTTTTAACACTCTTTCCTCACTTCAAGTTTTCAGATAACTTACTTTGGTGGTGCAGGTTCAGAGAAAATTACAGTTGAGAATTGAGGAACAAGGAAGGCAACTAAAAAAAATGTTTGACCAGCAGCAAAAGACAAGTAATAACCTCTTAAATGCTCATGATTCAGCCACTGATGAAACTACAATTACTCATAAAGATGGTGAGGTTTCTATTTCTGAAGGGGCCAACAATTCCTTCTTCACTTCCAAGGCCTCGCCGAGCCAATAATTTGATTCTATGTATAAAATTACAGTTTTCCACATGCTTACTCCTTGTAAGAACCAGATAGACCACATCCTGTGATTTTGTTATGGGAAGAATAACATTGTTGTTTATCCTAGAAATGCAAACTCTCTCTATGAATTAGTACAAAATTTAGAGTGCTTACATTATATATTCTATAGAAACAAACAAGTAGCATTGTATTAAGGTAGCTTTACTAGGGGGGGAGGGAATAAACTTTGTAAGCAGAGTCTTCTGTGTTTTTTCAGCAAGGTGCCACTCTTTTACAGAAATGTTGTGAAAGGTGATTATGCTTTTATCATTAGCCGCACCAATTGTTTGGTTCATTGAAAAAACATTTGTTTGGTAAAATGATTCACATCACATCTAGGGGTATTAAAAAAATCAGCTTCTATTGTTGTTTTGTTTTCAGCTGTTGCATATGATCGGTTGTGTTTGGCTGTTAAAATTTAAGAAGCAGAAAAGAGTGTTTTTTTTCTTTTCTTAAAACTAAAATCAAACCTCATATCTTAATTACAGAACCTAAGTCACGAATAATCTGTAGTAACAACTTCTTATCAATAACACTTGTTAAGTATGAGATAATGAGATCTTCAACTAGTGTTTTGAGTATGAGACATCAATAACAATGTGTGTTTTGTTTAGATTTTTCACTTAATTAAAGATGTTTATATATTTATATATATTTCACCGTGTCAATTCAAAATTTCCATTATAATCCTAAAATATATTTCAATCCAATATACATATTGTTTTCCTTATAAAGTAGGCTGAATTTGGATTAATCAATTTTAACATTTCTAATTACTCATTGTATTAAAAATAATAATAGAAGAGAATATTATTTTAATCCTCTACTATTTCTTTTAGTGAATTTGGAGCTAAATTATTAATTAAACTTAATTGCTGCTCAAACTACTTAGCTTTTTTCTTGTGAAAGAGGTCTTGAAAGTGAATAAGTAAAAAAAGAAAAGAAAAAAAAAAGAGAAGTAGAATGAAAATGAAAATGAGATTGTTTTGTGAAAGATAAGGAAAAAGTTTATAAGTGATTATGATTGATTTGAAAGAAAAATAATAATAATTTGATTATTTAATTACTAGTTGAGAATGAAATCTTTTACCAAAATAGAGAAATTTGATTATGAGATATAATCCATTGTCTTAAAATTGCATGACAAACTTATTCATTGTTTACCTAAATAACTGTTGTGAGAATTGATTATTTAGTCCTCTACAACAAATTTATATTTATCAACTATCTTAAAATATGATGAATTAGGTAACTAAGTCTAAGAAAAGCCTTTTAATTTTGAAATATGATGTAAAGGACATTATTGATGAACAATATTAAAAATTATTTGTGGTTATTATTGTTGAGTGGTATGCTAAAAGTATTATTCATTAATAATAAAAAAGAATATATTTAGCATAGAAAACATAAAAAGGGACGTATTGTCTTGTTAAAACGGAACCTTGAATAGACCGGAATCTTGAAGGCTTGTTTTTATTGAATCCTATTTCTGACGGCCGTCCTTCCTTGGCATTTCATTTTTGGAGCTTTATATGTATATATTAAACTTTTTTTAAATTTGGTTTTAGTTTTTTTTTTAATTTATCTATTTTTAGTCCTTTTTGTTTTAAAATATTATATTTTTAGTCTTTGGAATAGCATTTTTATATTGGAAAATTTATTTGCGTATCTTTGGAAAACAATAATAAATTCCAAAATTTAAAGAGGGAGGAAAAAAATCAGCTTAATATTTTAGAAAATTTTAAAATATTAAAACTATGTTTACCTTTATTAAAGTTATAGTAAATGAAATTTACATGTCCTTAAGTTTTGAAATGAACATTCAAGTTTTGGAATAAAAAATCGTTTTCCCCAAGTTCTTAATAAAATGACACTCATCGCATTTTTAATTTCCCAATCAAAGTTTTCCATCTCGTGTTTTTTTTTTAATAAATGATATTCACAATCTTGAATATTTAATATAGTGATACTCATGTTCCTAATTTTATTTATAAAAAAAATAATTTTTTTGTTTATAAAAAAATCATTATTTTTTTATTTTAAAACTTTAATATTTAATTTTCATATTTTTTTATCTAAGTTTTAAATAATATAATATTTAAAAAGATAAAAAAAAAATCACTTTATTAAAAATATAAATTTTGTACTACTCAACCCACGAAATTCAAAACAGTTATTATCCATCTTGATGGATATTAACAAGAAATGTATCCATGAAACTCGACACGATATCAAAACAATTATTAGTATACATTAACAATAAATGTATCCATGAAGTTCAACATCATATCAAAGCAATTATTAGTATACTTATTGCCTTTAAATACAATCACATAAAATATTGTGCACACTCAGTACTTAATACAAATTTACTACTCTAAGACAGAAATCAGTCAGTATTCATAACTTAGATTTATAATTTACTTCTCTCTTATATGTTGATTTGGTTTTTATTTTAGATTAGATTGAGTAATTACAATTAAAAAAAATATTTATAATTTAAACTTATACAATTTAAGTTACTCTACGTTGATATGTTGATAGCTTTAACATGAGATTATTCATGTTATTCTACTACTTTTTATCTTTAAAAAAAATCATCTTATCATGATTAGAATTTTTAATTAGATTATGTAGGTTTCACAAGTCTTTTTAATAATGTGAAGAATTATATGGAATAATTTCACAACTTGAAAATTTATCGGTTACAAGCCATTTTAGAAAGGCAAATGTTGTGAAGCAAGTTTCTTGGAAGCCTCTTACTTTGTGTTGGATTAAAGACAATGTTGACTGTGTGTCAAGGGAAATATTGGTAGAAATTGACTCTTGTGCTGTTTTTACTGATGCCAATCCTAACTTTGGGGGTTAATACAAATTTTTATGCATAGTTCAAGGTTGTTACTGTTGCCATTAAAAAGTTGTTGATAAAAGCTAGTTTTTTCTTTAGCTGAAAATATATTATGAATTTCTCATTCAAACTTTTATGTTGTTCAAAGTCATTGGTTGAATTAATTGTATTTATTCTAAAGTTTCTTTCACTTTTACACTCACATTCATCTCGAACAAGCTACCACTCTCACGTGCACATAATCCAATACCTTTTGTTTTATTGTTACACTAATGTACACGGTAACTGCTACACAAAAATTACAATTCCTTACAACATTCCAAATGGTTATTAAATAAATAATATAAAAAAATATATGGTAATAAATTTTTAATATTTTAAATTTTTTCTATATTCTTTTATTAGTAAAGAGTAAAGCCGATAGAAAAAAAGTAAAGAGTAAAATTATATAAATATAAAATTCTCTGTTTTTTCTAAACAAAGAAGAAAGACAAAAAAATAGAAAAAAAATGATTATGCTGTATTTATATGTCTTTAACTCAAAAAGCATTTCTTTTATTTTAAAATATTTTCTCATCGTTAATAATAATAATAATAATAATAATAATAATATATTGTATATATATTATTTAGTTTGGATAATATATGAATATTATATACATCCAATTTTATGTATTATTGTTTGTTTTGTTTCATGTTAATGTCAATATTTGACCCTTTAGACAATATTAATATTTAGTGATAAATATAATTTTAATAAATCAGAAAGTTGGGCATCTTTAATTAATTAAAGATATATATATATATATGTCATAAAAGTCATTATAAAAAATAATTATAATTTAATTATAAGTATGATGAAATAATTTACAAGAACTTTCTTACGTTTGTGATTAATTAGGATAAAATATTGAATTTTATTCTTAATCTCTTTACATGAATTAAAAAAATAACATAATTTAATAATTTTATCATAAGGTTACATAATAAGTCTAATTGAGTATTACTTTGGTTCACACAAGTTTTTATGTTACCGTTGAGTATTATTTTAGCTTACACACAAGTTTTATACTTTAGCTTACACACAAGTTTTATGTCACCAATTGAGTATCAATTGAGTATGATTTTAGCTCACATACTAGTTTTATATTACTAATTGGATATGACTTTATCTTACACAGAAGTTTTATGTCACAACATTCATAACTTAAGACTATTTGCATTGGTAAAACATAACATATATTCTAATATCAAAATTATGATAATAAGCATATATTTTGAACTTTGCATGTTTCTCAATTTGTGAATGTTTTTATTTAAAGTGCGACATTTCCAAGTGAAATAATGAAAATTATAAATATAGAAAAAGAAAGACTAACACGTGACTATTTTTATGAAAAATAAGAGAGGTTAAATCATCTCTTTGTAACATTCATAAAGACCAAAATCTCTGTTGAAATTCAAGTTTTTTGTTGATGAGCATGATAATGCTAAGGATTTGCTAAAGGCTACATGTGAACAATTTACTGCATCTAATAAATTTCTTGCTAGCTCTCCATGGAGCTTACTGGGATGAGATATTGTGGCTTAAATAAAAGCCTTGAAGGTTACCATTGATTCTTTCATAATGCACTATATTTTGTGCACCTTACCGCATTAATATGTCCCCTTTAAAATCTTTTACAACACTGATAAGGATAAGTGGTATAAATGAATGGTTGATCATGTGTGTTTAAGAAGCGAAAATGTTACTAATGAAAGAATGGTAGAAGGTGAACTTGACTATGTTTAGAGTAAGAAGAATCAAGTTAAATCATAAGAGAAAGATTCATTCTTAACCAAACATAAAGAAACAATTAAATTCTTTTGTAAACAAAAGAGACACATCATGAAGAAAGAATATAATTCTTTTAGAATTGGCTAGAGAACAAAGGTAACTTTTAGTTTGTTAAGAATCTAATACGGTTAATTTTAATCATAACATTGGTGCATTATTTTGGTTCTATAATTCATATTTCTAATACCTTGCAGGTTATGGAAAACCTAAGGAGGTTAGTGAAAAGTGACCAGTATATCTACTTGTGAAACATGATGAGTCCACTTGTAGAGGTCATTGGGATATGTAGTTTGGTTTTGAGTAGTGGTTTTATTTTTCATTTAGAAAAGATCTTTTTTGTTCCTAGTTTTTTTAAGAATTTGATTTCATTTAAAAACTTACACCTTTCGGTTTTAAAATTATATTTTAGAATTTTGTTTTTAGTTTGTCAAATAAATCTAAAAATTTTGGTTTTGATTAATTGTGTGATGATATTTATTCCATTATTTTGTAAAATAATAATTCTATGCACATTATGCCTAGGTTAAAACAATGTATTGTGAATGAAGAATCTTGTATTTTGTGGCACCGAAGATTGAGAGACATCTCCATATAGAGAGTTCAGTGTTTAGTAAATGAAGGAGTACTTACTCTTTTGGACTTTTACTAATTGAGACTTGTGTAGATTTCATTAAGGATAAGTAAACAAACAAATCTAAATTTGGTGTAATGAGGAGTTCAAACTTATCGAAGATCATTCATACAAATAATTGTTGTCCATATATGGATGCAAGTAGTCTTAAATACTTCAACACATTTACAAATTATTACTCAAAATATATGTATCTTTACTTACTTCGTTCCAATGATGAAACTTTGGATGCCTTTAAAGTTTTTAAGGATAAAATAGAGTTATAATGCGAAAAACAAATGAAGATTGTGAGATCATATAGAGGTGGAGGGTATTATGGTAAATACACAAAGAATGACTAAGTGTTTGGTCCAATTACGAAATTTCTTTAAGAATATAGGATTGTTGTTCATTACACTTTGTCTAGCTCCCTAGATCAAAATGGTATGACAAAAAGAATGAATCAAACTTGAATGGATATGGTGAAAAGCATGAGGGGTAATGCAAAACTTCCTCAATTCTTATAAATTAAAGCACTTAAGACTACATTGTGTTTATGATAAATCGATTTCTATTCAAGGTTTATTTAAACGCACATTTTGAGTTATTCAAATGTTGGAAACCTAGTTTACAACATGTACGCATTTTAGGAAATCTAATAATGTTGAAACATATTATCATTCCACATGTCACTCGCTTGCCCTCAAGGCTTGCTTAAACGCCTTCAAGGCCCACACTGAGAGTCCTTCACTCAAACTCTTTAGGTGCATCACTTGATTAATTGAGTTGACATTTCGCTTCAATGACTAACCTTGTGTAATTCATGGATTTTTTGGTTTGTCTCGCTCAAATGTTCTAAGTTTTACTTGTGCGAGAATCATTCTCTTCACTTGAACATTAGAGAAACTTTTTTTTTCATAATAATTGAAATTAAACCAGAAAACTAATAAAAAAAGTATAAGTTCCCAAATAGAAGTTAAATTTAACAACAAAATATGTCAATATTTGTCACTTACTATAGTAAACTCATTATATAAAAACTAGTTTTAAAGATAAAAAATAATTAATTATTGACTAAATTAGATACTATTTTAAACATTAAATAAATTATTAGTATTTAAAATAGATTCTATTGTTAATAAAATTTATAAATTAGTTTATAAATTGTTATCTAATTAGCTATCAATGATTTAGTTATCAGATTTAGAATCTAAATTAATTGGTAATTAAATTATTGATAGCTAAATCATTGCTAAATTGAGCGCATAGGATTTTGAAAGTTCCGACCGGTACAAAGTAATACATTGTTCTCCAAATTGCTCTTGAGCAAATAAACAAGTTGTCTTGCAATGAACTAATAAGAATATTTGGTTCAGATTTATTTCTGAGTTTTTAATGTGTCAAAATTAAGGCACAACAAAAGTGAGTAGGATCTGTGTAATGCTACAATGCTTGATACTTTACATAAGTCAGAATGTACCTAGACAGAAACGATGTCCTGATGCATTAAGAAATTCGCTTTGTACGAGGACAAAACTATGTCTGTATACATTGTTAACTTTTTCTCTCACTGTTCATCCCTTACATTTTTTTATTCTCCTAGACGTCCTTTCATTTAAAAAATAAAAACCTATTTGAAGTCTTGGATAGGTAGGGACTGTTAATGCCTGTTTTCTTCGATATAAATGAGCACCATAAGTGGAGCAAATAAATTTGCGGAAGAGTTTAGGTTAGGTTTTGAGAGAGTAGAGAAGCATGTATCAGTATAGTTCCCAAATGTATGGAACTGAATGGGAATCCTACATGGGGATTAGCAACCTGGGAAAGGTTGTTGGATCAGAACAAGTGAGTGTTGTTGACCCCAAAAACTCACCCTTCAACATTGTCACCAATCCTTTTCAAATTCAAACCCCACAAGGCTTTTGTGCAAGTGCAACAAAAGGCCTTCTGAGTTTTCAAGCTCAACAACATGGTCATCATCAGCATCAGATTGAAGTTCCTTCTTGGAGCTTTGAGTTTCCAAAGACCACAACAACTGACTCTCACATGCTGAATATTCGCCAAGCCTCTGGGGATAACTTCGCCACAATCACCACTAAACAAGATCCACCCTCCTCTCAATTCACAAGCTCCTTGTGCCCGGTTGCTGAATCCTTCTTGTCGTCCAGCACTGATGCAGATTGCCCTTCTTCTTCTGAAAAATATTGTAAAATTACTTCCTATTCTGAAAAATATAGTAGTATGCAGCCTGATGGTATGCCATATTACGATCACTGTTCACAAGAAGAAGATAAATTACTGAGAGATGATGCTGCCACGCACGAAAGGCCCCTTGAAATTTCTTTTCAGAGAAACCAGGTTCTTACTTTTAAAGTGTGTGGTTAGTAGTTTCTGATTCCATTTGAAGTATACATGATTTAATATGAAAGCATCCTTGTTTTTTCTCTAACAAAATATTGGAGGAGATGTAACCCTTTTTATCTTAGCTTCGTTTAGAGGAAAATTATCAGTCTTCCCTTATACAGAAATTCAAACGGAGAACTCATTCATATGTTCTTAACTTAGTTTTAATGAACCCAACACTTTTCTATAGGATTTAGAAACTCCAACCAATTCTCTGTAATACTAAAACTCATGAAAACTTAAAATGGATCATACACCAGACCCACATCATTATCTGCTAGTTTGAAATGCAGTATTTTTTGTGCTATGAGATGTAATATGTTATGTCTTGTATTAGTTGGAGTCGTGTACAAAGCCACATAAGCAAGCTCCTCATCGGCTTTGTGGGGTTACCTGTGTAACTTCTAGCAACTCTGTTTCTAGGAGAGGCAAAAGAAGAGTAAAATGGACCAACGATCTACACGAGCCATTTATGATGATTGTTAATAGTCTTGGTGGTCCAGAAAGTAAGTTAACAACGTAATAGTACAGTTTACACTTAAAGTAAAAAACAACAAAGAAACCTCTTGTTACCTTGTACTTAGTTTGTTCATTGTTAATCGCAGAGGCAAAACCTAAGGCTATACTAGATAAGATGAAATCAGATTTGCTGTCCATTTCTCATGTTAAAAGTCATTTACAGGTAAAATCTAATTCCAGGGAACAATTTCTTTGTCGTTCTTAAACTTTTTCATGCATTATAATAGTCACTAATATTTCTAATATGTGCCTTGCAGAAATGTAGGTCTACAATACACGTGCACAAAGCTTTGCAGGGTAAGTTACTTTTGTCATTGCCAATGTGATATACTACTGCAATGCATATACCATCTGAAATTCTATAAAACATATTTCTTTTGAACTGTACTATTGGTAAGCTCAATTGGAATGAAAAGAGTAAGGTGGAAATTGGAGAAGTGAAATTTATAAAGGTATTTGGACACTCATTAAGTCTAGATACATCTCATTATGATTCCTCAAATTTTGCCTTCTGATATTTAAATATTTCTACCAAACACAACCTACCCTTCAACATTTTGTTTGCTCGATGAGTTATAATTTCATTTTCTGTTATTGGGGTATATCACACAGTTACCACTTTGTCTTTCAGAAAAATCCAAGGAAGGACAAGGAATGGATGGGGTGGCTGAGCTTCAAGTGAAAATGTAACATCAATTAAACTATGACAATCTACACTTTTGTGTTGTTATGATACTTTTTATATATATAGATATAATAATAACGAGACCTTTCTAACTAAAATATCAAACAGTTAACCTGTTTTCTAAATGTATACTCTTTAATCTGCAGCCACATGCAAATTGAGGAATCAAGGCAACTACAGCTAGAGGTTCGGAGGAATATTTGCCAACAACTAGAGGTAATACACAGAATTTCTTTGATGAAAATATCTATTTGACATGAATGAAATTTTTTATGAAACTCAAGCATTTGGATGACTTACCCTTTAGTATCTTGTGTTTGTTTCTTAGATGCAACGAAATTTGCAAATGCTGATTCAACAGCAGAGCCAGCAACTCAAAGTAATGTTAGATTACCAAAAGAAAAAAAACCAAACAGAAGAAGACCCTTGACACAGAACTGGAAGCAACTGTCTCCAACTGATGGTTCAATTGTTTTAGTAAGTTACTCTATTTTTGCTGCCTTTTGTCTTGCAATAGACAATCGAGCATGTAAGTGTGAGAAACGATTTTTTGGCAGCGACTTCAAAATGTAACTATGCATCTTGTTCAGCACTCCCACACAAATCTCACAGTATTCATTCACATATGAAGAGAGGTGTCACATAATTTAGAGAAAAACTGAAGACACTTTCACTTTGATACCTGTATTTATTGTATGGTTTATTTATTGTTAACTATCCTTCACATCTTAACTTAACAAACAGATAATTGTGAAGGCTATATTTCATAATTACTTCTTTAGTTCAAATTTCACTGAATACAACCCTTTACATTATGTTTGTCTAAACAACTTTAAAGATTAAGAATTTTTAATTTTTTTGAAATTTAAATTATTTTGATTTTAAAATCTTAGTTTTTAAATACTTTATTTAAATTATCAAAGTCAACAAAACTAAATTTGAATTTAAATTAGATAGGGCAGTTTCTTTTCTACTGAATACAAAAATATTATATATAAATAAAACTTAATATTAAAATTTATGAAAAAAAAGTTAGATAATTTTAAATATGTAGTAATTTTTAAAATAGAAAATATTAACATTTTTTACATCATTATTAATAAAGAGAAGGAGAAAAACAAACTATAAAAGCAATAAAGGAAATAAAGAGAAACAAGAAATAATATACGGAAATTCAAAATCTTAACCTTTTTTTATTTTTTAATAAGATTTGAAATTTTAAAATTTTAATTGATCAAAATATATATTTTCATAAATTTAAAGAATTTGAATTTTCTTAATTTTTTTATACAGACAATTTTTTTCTCCATGAAACATTTCACATTAAAAAAAAGTGAATTATCATCTTACATTTTCTCACTTAAATACAACACTAACTTAGATTTCAAATGACACAATACCTATTTTCTCTCTAAGCAAACAATGATTTAATTGTTATGGCTTAAATAGGAGAAACAAAAAAAGTAAATTAAACAAAAACTTATTGCTACAAATTAAAGTATTGAAATTAAATAAGATAAAATGAAAAATAACTAATTTATGATTGAATTGAATTCGATTTCGAGTTTATTTCACACAACCAAACCAGTCACATAATCGCTACATAATTTTTAAGAAATTGGATGGTAAGATCATGGTACCTAAAAAAATAAAATCAAGATATGATAATTACTATATCTATAAGCAATGGAGACTGAATGTGTCATATTTATTGGTTAAAATCTGAATTTTATCATAATCATTGAATCAATCCAATTTAATTGACTCAATTATATCTAATAAATAACTAAATACTCACATTAACGATTTACATAGATACATTATTTTTATCCTATATAATAATAATAATAATTTTTATATAATTTATTTATTATAAATAACTATATATTTTTATTAAAAAAATTATTTTATTATTATTTTATTAAAATATTTGTGTTGATTAAATTTATTTAATAACTAATATTTATAATGAAATCTACTTTTTATTAATGAAAGATGTAAAAAAACGTGAGATCTTAAGATAAAAAAATAGCAAATTTGGAAAAAAACTAAATGCATTTTCCTATTTTTCTCTTATTTTAAGGAGTAAAGAAATTTATTCTTCATATTTATATTTTTTTCCTTCTGTTCTCTACAAAATCATAGATCTAAATAAGAGATATACTTTCACATCTTATCTTTACTTAGGAAGAAATACATTCATAAAAACAAAGAGATTAAGCATTACTCCTTATTAAATACTAACTAAACAAATCATGTTGCTTTGCTATATTTAGAAGTTAATTATAAGACATAACAATATTTTAACAGTCATTAAACTTAATAATTTTTAATTTAATTTAAAATATTTCTTATAAACATTTTTATATATTATTTATTAATTTTCCTCGTCAAATATTAATCCCGCGTCACTTATATGTAAGTGAATTTCTTAACTTATGAGTTCTGTATTCTATACATATATTATCATCATTACACCTAGTTATAATTTATAGCGTCATTATAATGTGGACATACAATGAGGGGAATTATATTTTTGGAATTTCTAGTTTGTTGGTTAAACTTCGCTTTCATTTTTTTTTTTTATCTTTGGAATCATATTCAACATTAATTATCAATACATACATCTTTAGCGTTTCCATACCAAAAAATGCATGCTCACACACCATGACCATTTGGTATTATATTTTTAAAATTAGGTAAGTTTTAAATCAATAAAATGTCTACTATTTAAAAATAAAAATAAAAAAATATTAATTTATGTTAAAAAAATCAACATACCTGAAAATTAGTGTAACATCCTATATTTTTTCATATCTAATAATCATAATTTATATGAAATATTAAAATAAATATATAAACATAATACAAATATATCTACAATTCTTTCATATAATGTTTCAAATTATTTCTATCTTTATAAGACTTGAAACATTTACATAAAATTAAAAACAAAATTTTAAAAGAAAATAAACATTTTCTGATGGCATTCCTATGAACTTTTCTTTGATTTTTTATGATGAAGGTTGTGGAAGCTTAGTGGAGGAGATGAGCAAGGTCTTCCTAAGAAATGTGAGTGCCTTGAAGGTGCATGAAGAGTGTGGAATTGGGGAGGTTCGGCCAGCCCCTTTAAAGGTGATGAAATGAAAATTAAAACCTAGATGCAAGGCAAGAAGTAGTGTATGGCACAAAATTGGCAGCATAACAATACTCTATTCAATCTTGAAAATACATGATGTTGCTCAGAATTTTCTTATGTTGCATTTAATTTTCATAAGCAAAATTAGCCAAAACAGAATGGCGAAAAACAGAGGATTATGAAAATCTGGAAACAAAAACAGAATGATATACCAACAAAAACACAATGGAATTAGTGTAAAGGAATTTGTGTGGATCTAACACACAAATATGAACTCAAACTAAAAATAAAAAGCACCAAAG
>Ga0123342_1005968_pt1 | contig 17237 bp, 9 predicted proteins | sample Turbeawhitnodule_FD_89960 | JGI IMG/M metagenome (GOLD analysis project Ga0123342, IMG submission 89960) | Root nodule microbial communities of legume samples collected from Mexico - Turtle bean Mexico white nodule | ecosystem: Host-associated > Plants > Roots > Nodule | place: Mexico: Nepantla... | reverse complement strand
GGGCCGAAGGAGAAGCAGGAGGACGAAGAGAACCTCAGTTCACTACCCAGTCACCTGACCGACCGAAGGAAGGAGAAGAAGACTTCAACAGTTCTCTAGGTCCCATCTCCCTAGCAGGAACAAGAATCAAATTTCCATGTTATGTAGCCCCTGTGGATCTAAGAAAGTTATAGGCAAGTGCTCCAGCTATGGCTCCAATAATTGGACCAACTATGTATATCCACAACCCTTTGTAAACATGCATCACAAGCGCAGGACCAATACTTCTTGCAGGGTTCATGGAAGCTCCTGATACAGGCCTGCATGAAATTGTAAAACCAATTTCAATTTTAATAAGAAAACAGCATCAGACCCCAGTAACTGAGCAAAAATGTACAGTGGCACCTACATGCATGAGCAAAAATCAGTATACAAATAGTGCAGAAACTAGTTATACCTGAATTGGAGTCTTAATTCTGCCTGGTGGCCTAGTCTAAGTTATATTAAGTAACTTTTTAATGTTGTTTTCTAGGAATCATTCCATGTCAACTTTAAATGGTGAACTTCATTGAGCAAGACTGAAACTCCAATTTTAATAAAAAAAAACATAACTTTGAAGAATTGTGTCTAGTTATTATGTTTCCAAAAATTGAAAATGATGTTAAGAAAAGAAAGTTACCTGTTTATACGAGAAGCGACGAAAGATGGCCAAAGTTATGGTGACTGATTGAAGTGTGCTCCAGAGATATGAGTAACGGTGTAAATCATGACCATTACAATGTCACACAAATGCCTGGAAATGTGACTGAGCCATAGATCTTATTCACTGCCACAGATCCACAACTAGCAAATACCACAAAATATGTGCCAATCACTTCTGCTATCATCTAGTCACAATCCAAAGAAAAAAAAGAAGAAAAACAATCCACCCTCATTTTAGTTCACTCCTATTAATTAGTGAGTTTAATGATAATAGTATAAAACAGTTTTACATGACTAATCAATCAATAAAAAATTACTAATGGGGTCATTATTTGTAGTTATAATCTATAAGTTGCTAAGCCTATTTTCTCAGCTAGTATTGTATACTTGTGTTGCGCAACTGTTAATTCTTGTGAGACAGAAACACACATCGTCACTGACCTTCTGTGCCAGGGTTGCAGCATGGTTTGAACAACAGTGATGCAATTCAAAGGTTCTGGAAGGGCCAGCGGTTAAACCTTCTTCCATATTTGACATTATATCTTCTTCTTGAGTGCCTTCAGCTTTGGTGCCTTCAGAACAGAGTGGCAGTTTATGAGAAACAAACACTAGATCTCGTGATTTTCTGTGATAATTGCCCCAACATATAAATACAAGTAATTCCGTGATTTTCTGACAAACTATCAATTTTTTTAACTTTGAAATAACCAATTAAATTCGTGCAAATTTGTGATGTATGACGGCATAACTGAAAATTAGTTCTAGATAGATTATGTTTTAAAGATAATAACCACTAAAGAATTTGTTTCTGATACACAATTACACTATGAAAATGATAGTCATATACATCTTAATTTAAATTTAATAGAACCGAAACTTTAGTGCTTGTTTGCTTTGGATTACAAAACCAATATTTTGCAGTTTTCAATAAAAGTACATCTTTCAATAAAGTTAATTTTAAAAAATATTTAAATTTAAAACAAACAGTGCTAGTTGAGATAAAATAAGATAAAATATCTTAAAATGTATTGCTGCTAACACTAGAAATCTATTCCTTAAGCTGAACCTAGAAGCCAAACAGAACAAATATGATAAGCTTTGAGATTTTTAGTTTTCAGTTCATAAACATTGCATCCAATCTTTTTTAAATCACCCATGTTTTCAAGCTAGGAAGTAGGTGTTGGAATTTTATTTTAATTAAGGTAAAAACAATTTAGTCAATTAAAGAGAGCACAATTATTTATAGAGTTTTATTTTATATCGGTGATGGATCTCGAATTAATTTCTGTACAGATTTATGGTTAGATAACCTTTTGGTAGAATCATTTACACATCCATTCTGATCTGCATAATCAGTTGACAATATTTCCTACTGCATAATAGTTAGATAAGCTTTTGGTCAGTGATGTGATATGGATTTCATTTCTAAAATATTTCCCACTGTGGCTAATAGAATTCAGTATATTATTCTGCCTTGACCTACTCCTGATAAACAATGTTGGACACTGGTGGCTTGCTCTCCTTGATGCATGTTTATGAGTTATTTTCTAGTAAATTTAATATTTCTGGCTCTGGTCACAGGTTTTGGAATCAGTAGATCTCTCCTTCTAACTCGTTTATGATATGGAGATTGCAATATAATAGACTTGCCTTGCCACAGATGATAATCTTCAAATGTTATATTGGAATCACACTGAAATTGTTTGTTCTTTCATTGTTCATTTGTTGCTAATTTCTGGTATTAATGCAGGTTCATATTCATCATCAAAGTGTTGATGCATGTTGCTATATATTATCTTGGAGTAAACTTATAAAAATTGTGGTTCAAGCAGTGTTACTGATTTCATGTATTATAGCCAAAATTCTATCTGTTTTGAAGGATATATGATTCATTATCCCTGCTTGATAAACTGTTTCTTCTATCGTGAATATGGTTACTAATCTATTCTCTTATTATATGATTACTGGAAGTCTTTTTCTATATCAGAATTAGTTTCTGAATTATGTAATTTGGAATTCTTTTTGTGATTAGCTTTCGGATTACATAATCAGAAGTTTTTTCTATACATAAAATTAGCTTTCGGATTATGTAATCTGTAAGTTTTTCTTTTTCTTTTTTCAGATGTGTTATTAGTTTCTGGATTACATAATTCGGAAGTTTTTTCTAAATATGAAATTAACTTCCAGATTATGTAATCCGGAATATATCCAGATTACATAATCCATAGGCTTATTATTTTAAATCCAAGGGGTGGAAAAAAAGGAATAAAATGGTATTTTCACATTTAGTATGGGGGTGGCACAAGAAAGTATGGAGGTGTAGGAAGAAAGAGTCCATTTACTAAGTCAATAAAAGTGGGGCAATTACTTTCTGCACCTTGCACTGATCAAATTTGAATCTGACCCCAAATTTTATGTGAAATAATAAAAATGTCCTTAAATAAAAAAAAGAGAGATGTAGATAAAAATACTTCCAAAATTTTTTGAAACATTTTTTTGCATTCTGGAATTTTTTTTTCGAATGGAATTTTGATTTTCGAATCCTATTCCAAAATTTCATTTCCAAAACAGAATAATCTATTCCATATTTATTTTTTCATAATGTATTTTTTTACTTTCAGATTTTTAATTCTGAAATAAATAAAAAATCACAATTTGTAAGGTGCAAGAAGAATTTGCAACTTATATGGATTGATGGACCATAAGTCAAATTGATAGTTTTATACACATAATATATATATATATATATAACTATTTTAGTTACATTTAGATAAAAGTATCTTTAAACCACTTTCAATAAATTTATCTAAAAAAACATATAAATTATATATGTAATCAATTAATAAAATCATTTAATTTTTACCGATATCCCAAATACAACCAAAATGTCTGTTATGTCATCAGTAGACAATAAAAGATATTAGTTTAAAAAGTAAAATTAAAATTCAATATAGTTATCGGGCAAAAGGATTCAATTGTTATCTGTCACAAGATGAAAGCCTTCCTTCAAATTATTCTAAATGATTCCAGTTGAATAGTCAAACAGCCGAACCTCACTCCATCACCGTCAACATCAAATTTGCCACGAAAAAAGGCATCACATTATTTGTCACCAAAATAGTTTTCTTAAGCTCATAAAAAGTAGCATTAGAGTCCTTCTCTGATGTCCAAAATACCAAACTCTAGAGAAAAAGGTCCCATTAAGATGCACTATGCAATATAGAAAGAAGTACTTGCTAGCTACGCAACTGTAAAGAGGAGAAGAAGAATTGACAAGACCCTCAACTACTTCTGTATACTATTTTATACAACGTTTCCTTTACAAATCAACTAGAAAATCAAGTTCTTTTAATCATACAACAACATTTTATTGACAATTGCCATTACCAGTCACTCGATACCTCCACCATGGCCTGGACTGGCATTTCTTTCACTGTGTTATCAGTTTTTTTTTCTTTTTGTTCTTATATTACAGAAAATTTATCTGATAAGTTCCAAGTGAAAAGTAAAAGATAGGAGAAAAAAAAGGGAAAAGATACAAAGTAGAAGAGCCCCAACTCAACTACTATTTTGAAGAAACTTCAGAAGCACAACTTGTCATAGGAATATCACTAGGGGTACATACAAGAGCCCTTTGCTGCAAATGTCTCAAACTCTGCTCCATGCTGACTTGGACCATCTCAGCCAGCATCTTCTTTGCTTTACCAGATTGATCATCCCCATCAATCTGGGATATGATGTCACACACTATGTTCTGAAGAGTGTCAGGTTCAACTTCAGGTCTTGAATATGGAGACTCTCTAAGTAACTGCAAAAGGGTACGTGCTTTTGGCTGTGATTTAGGGGTTCCTTGAACTGTAAGCTCAAGAAGTCCCGGAATAACACCTTCTCTAAGAATTGGTTCCCTGTATTTACATCTATCACTTTGACACATTGTCAGCAGTGCTCCAACAGCATGTTCCCTACTCTGGGGAGTACCATTTTCAAGAACTTCCACAACTGCAAGAACCCCACCCTCTTCAGATGTTAAGGCAGTTCTGCCCTCCTCATAACCCACCAAGGATTCTATCAGACCAGAACATTTTTCAGCTATTTTTGAGGATTTTCTACAGGTTTTTAGAAGACTAACTATAAAAGGCGTTGCATTTGTTTCGAGAATGATGCTGAGGTTATCGGGGTGTGTTGATAAATTGGACAGAGCCTTCACAGCATCAACTTTAGCTTGGGGGCTTCCATCTCTGAGAGTATTTACAAGGAGAGGAATGGCGCCACAAGCACTAATGATTGGTTTGTTGGTTGGAGAGGCAGATAGAGTGAGTAAAGATGCAGTTGCATACTCCCGCAGATTTGGATTTTGTGACTTGAGGAAACTGATTATGGGCTCTAATGCACCAGCTTCCACAATGTTAATTTTGTTCCTGCTTGATAAGAATAGCAGAAAGTTAAACACCATTGAATCTGAAGCATTTGACAAAGGAAGACTAAGTGATTTGTAATAAAGAGAACAGGGAAAAAAAAGCAATAATAGTTCTGATTAATTTCATTTTTTTTCAATTAGACTACATTTTCTAATAAACGGCTCTATCAGATTATCTTCTATCCAAAGCTGCAACATATTAAAAAACAGGCCTCAGATGTAAGACTAATGCCAAGCTAAAAGGGGTAAACAATACCAAGACCACACATTTAAGCCAGATTAACATTAGATCCCTGATTTACACTCTTTTGATGATGGCTAGAGTATGTTCAACATTTTTCCTTGCCAGCAGAATTTTTCTATGATTATAGCTCATTTATGGACCCGACAATCTATCGGTTATTAGATAACATATAACCCACAAAACCTCCTACCGACCCCATGGACCCAACCCAGTAAAGAGAGAATGGAAACTTGAATGCAGAACACACATAAAAGTATGGTCTTCCCTTCTCAAAAGCATTTAATATAAAAGGTGATTAGGAAACACAGCTTACAGCTAATTTTTTTTTATGTTTTTTCACTACATGGGAAATGGGGAAGTGAAAATTTAAAATTGAAATAATTTCAAACTTAATGATAAAGCAAAAATATAAGAAAGAAAGAAAGGAGTAGCATAAATTATTTACACTGCCAGCCAGAAAGTGATTTCACTAAGCAACAATTGGTAAAAATCAAAACATTTGATTTTATCTTTTTGTATTATCTTTATTTATCAATTCCACCTACAACCACAACCATATCCTTAATGAAAAGAATAGTACAGAAGTTGAAAAAAAGTCATTCGGTGATTGAATACCGCATTGAATGAAGGGACACGAACCATCTCCAACAATAAACATTAAAAATAAAAACAGGGCACAGTTTACTCATGGGATCAAGCCTCAAAGAAAAGTTGAATAACATAAACAATACCCGGAATTCTAGAATATAGAGATTTTAAGTGTTTAGGTTGATAGCTGCCTTGTTTTGCAACTTTTACTTTGCATGTTTCTATCCACAATCATAAAAAATATTTTCTTTTTACTATATCACACCATTTGATAACTGTATACAAAAATTTTACTATCTTCCGTTGACAAATTTATCGTCATTTATAACCTGTGCAACTTTTTGCAGGTTAACTTCATTTAAATAAGACAAGACTAAAACGTTAAAAAGGTAAAGTGCACCATATGTACCAAACAAAAACCACCCACCAATTGGATAAGATTCTACTGTTAAAGCATCCAATATTTCTTGTCAACCAGTTTATGCATCCATTGAATTCATAAGAAACAATGATAAATCCCTATCCAATCACTACACGTGACACAGTATAAAAAGTGAAAAACATTGAAAAATATGACTAGCAAATACTCAATCATCTTCTTCAGAATTTCTCATCAATTCAGCCAACCAAATTTTGCATTCTGATTCTAAGCCATGAAAATCTGTTTTTCTTCTTCTTTCTTCCCTGAATTCCAACACATATCTCACTATCATTAATCACTTATTTAATAATATTTTATCAAATGAAAACTTACACCACAATTTTAATTATGAAACTTAAATCATCTAAAACTAATCAACAACTTCAACCAAACAATTACTAAAATAAAGTAAAACTATTGTTATAAGCTCTCACAATCTCTTCTAAATATCTAAGAATAAAAAACTCCTCCTTATTGGATCATGTATTTGAATGTTTACCAAATCGAAATTATTTATCGCATATTCTTATATTCTATTCCCAACTAGACAAACTCCACGGATCCCATGTGTTTCACACCATCCAAATAGATTGAGAAATTACAACAAAATATTAAAGAAAAACCAAAATAATTGCCACCATAGGAATACCTCTCACTCGTACACCCAAAATTCTAAACCCAAATTACATAACAAACACAAGTATTATATATATATATATATATGCATATTTTGAGTAAAAAATAGTTTTTTTGTTCCAAAAACACAATTTGAGAAGAAAACTGGTTGATTGAAATTTTGGAGAAAAAGATGGAAGGTGGTACGTGCTTTTCGTCTTGTACGGCGAGGTTGAGGAGAGCGAGAAGCGCGGGTTCGTGGAAGTCGGGCGAGTCGACTCGGAGCATGGAGACGAGTGGCGAGACGGCCTGGCGGAGGTGGCGGCGGCAGCGGTGGGAGTTTTTGGTGAGGCGGCGGATGTCTCTGGCCGCTTGGACCCTCAAAACGGGGTCGTTTAGCTGCAGCAGCTCCAACGCTCGCCGTACGGCCACCGCCTCTGCCGGGGGAGCCTCCTCCATCGGCTTTGTTTAGTAACAGAAAGAAACACAGAGAGAGAGAGAATTGGTTTGTGCGTGCGTGGCTTTAAGCAACAGTTATTATAACTCAGAACACATCACAGTGTTGATATATAGAGAGAGAGAAAGGGGTAGTTGTTGGTTGAGACAGTTTCTTTGTTTGTTTATTCAACTTTGGTGTTGGTTTATTTCGTTTTGTTGCCAAACTCATTTTCCCATTCAAACCAGTCAAACACTCTTTGTTAGCGTTCAAGTAACATTTCACACCAAAATTCTTAAATACTTTACTTCAACTAACACTATATTCATTCATCTCATTTTTATTTTTCTCAAAACAAATCTATCATAGATTCACCTTAAAATACATGCTCATAAAAAAAAAAGTTAACCACTACAAGAGCATACAAATTTAAATATGAACGGTAAATATTTTGTTATCAAATAACTAAAAATTACTTTAGTTGTATTTTAAAACAATTATTACAAAACTCAAGAGTTAAAGAAAAAAAATGACTTAATAAAAAAATAAAAATTTCCTGTGTATAGCTTATACAAGAAATTTAATATATATTGTTAAAGCAAAAATTAGTTTTGTACAGTAATTTGAATAACACTTTTACTTTTACCAAAATATATTCTTAAATTGGTGCTTTTAACATCTGTCCTTTTTTTTTTTTAAGAAAAGGATAAAAAGCGCCTAGTGTATAACCAGGAAGAATTAAATTTAATAAATTTCGTGAGTTATTTCATGTGATTAGTTAATATAACATTAAAATTTAATAGTGAGCCAAATAAAGGATATTCTTTTCTCCCAAACTTGTATTTATTTGAGTTAAAAAAGAAGTTAGGCATGTTAGGTCAGGTATTGTATTTAACTTTGATTTGATGACTCAACACTATAATACCAAGAAATGATGAAGATAATTAATAATGGCACATGTTAATATTAACATCATACAGACATAACGAATAGACCAAAGAGAGTTATTTTTATTTCTTCCAAAGTTTTGATTGAATTGTTTATTTAAATGTCAATTTGACTCGATCAAGCTTAAAATAAATGGAATGAAATTGAAAATTGTAAACATAATATATTAATATTATGTAATTAAATTATGAAATAAAATAAACTAAAAAATAATTCAATGTACATTTATAATATACTTTAAAGTAAAATCATACTGTTATAAATATATAGCATCCATGTTGATTTTAGTATAGCTAGAGTTTGAGACTAATTGCATAGAATATCTTATGTTAAGTCAACAACTTTTCTTTTTTTTCTTCACAATTATAAATAGATTGATAGCATGTACCATGGATGAGAGGAATCTATACATCCTGAATATGGAATATTTATATATACAACTGTTAATATATATATATATATATTATAAGTATATTATTATTGGATAAAATTCTATTTAAAGATTATTATAAGTATATTATTGGTTTGCTCTCGGTATTTTTATCTTGATGTTAGTTTGGTAGGTGTCTTTTGGGAGGGTGGAGGTGGTTAAAGCGTGATTGTATAAGGGTTGAATCATCTCTGAAATGATTCATATTTATTAATTCGTTTGGTTGATTAAAAAAAATATAAAAAAAGGAAACATAATGAAATAATTTTTTTATAAGTTTAAATTTTAAAATTAGTTTACATATAAATTAATTTATAAAAATTCTTTGATATAAATTGTTTAAATTTAAACATAAGTTAAACTAACTTACAGTGAAGGTTATTTTATTTTTCTTCTATTCACACACTCTTTCTATTATAGTTAAGAAGTTTGTCTAGATACTTTTCTATATTATTTGTTCCTACCGGTTGATCAGAATCTGCTTCATGTGTAGCTGTGACTCACGTATCAATGACACCTTCGTCTTGGTTCCAGATCTTCACCCTACACCGTCGTGAGTACCTGAAACAGAGATAACAAAGGGCGTCCTCGCGGCCGTTTGCACTCTGACAATCAAGTCAGTAGGCAGAAAACACCAAGCACCTCCGTATTGAAACACCGTGACTGCGATGTTCTGAAGGCGCGTAACTGTATTGTAACTAACTTCTCTCTCGTGCTCAAATCACTCGTGCGTACATTGTATAAGCGTGATTAGAACCTGTGTAAAAACGTACCTCCCTAAGCTTTCAGAAAAGCTTATATACCTTGGGTTTCAGTGCTTACTGCCATGTGGCTTCTCTGACGTCAACGCAACTCCACGTGGCACGCCCTATGACGCTGTAGCCCAAACTTTGGGAAATCCCAGCGCGTAAGTCTTCCTTCCTCAAAGTGCATCTGGCGCAAGGGGTGACTACTTGGGTGCCAACTCATGCATCTCAACCTCTAGTCACTCGTCCTGGGAGTGTAACAGTCTTCCTCTCGTACCATGCCCGTGGATTACCCCTGGGGCATGACCCTCTCTCGGTTCGTATCTATCCCAGGGATTCTCCAAAGGTGGCGTGGGTAGCCACGTCCTACACCTCATGCATGGGTACTTCACGAGTCAGGTTACTCCCTGCTGGTACTGGGAATATGGCCTTGAAGTCATCTTTCTCTTCTCTTTATTACTGTTCTATGGTACCGGGGTCCGAGGCCTCCTCGCCCGTACCGTGGCCACTTATCGTGCCGCCCCCTCCACGGTCTTCCCTACCCGTGGGTATCGGGGGGTGGCACCATCGGGGCCAAAGCACGCTCTTAGGACAACGAGTCACGCCTTTAAGGTGAGAGACGCTTACACCTGGCGACACCCACACCTGGCGACACCCAAAGCGGTCGACATACTAACTTTCCTCCTTGGAGCCCCTTGGGGGGTCCCACCATATGTTTGACTTTGGTCAACGCCCGAGGACGGATCGATACACATTGGTTTGCTCTCGGTATTTTTATCTTGATGTTAGTTTGGTAGGCATCTATTGGGAGGGTGGAGGTGGTTAAAACGTTGATTGTATAAGGGTTGGATCATTCCTGAAATGATTCATATTTATTAATTCGTTTTGCAGATAAAAAAAATATATAAAAAAAGGAAACATAATGAAATAATTTTTTTATAAGTTTAATTTTTAAAATTAGTTTACATATAAATTAATTTATAAAAATTCTTTGATATAAATTTTTTAAATTTAAACATAAGTTAAACAAGATTATTTTATTTTTCTTCTATTCACACACTCTCTCTGTTATAGTTAAAGTTTGTCTAGATACTTTTATATATTATTAAAGTTAGATAATCGCAATTGGACCTGACCACAAATTAGATTAAGACTTAGAAGTTTATTAGGTAATCATAATTGGACAAGACGACGATGAATCTTTTAAAATTTTGAGTTTAGAACTTAGTTGATATATCATATTAAAATTTTATCTAGTAAATTAAAATCACTATTAAAACATAATAATCATTTAAAAAAAATCTAGTTTAACAAAAATATCAGACATTGCACTGGATTTAGACTATTAAAAAAAACTCAAACACTTATAGAAAAATATAGATTGAGTATAATTTCGAAACCTAAATCCCTTAAAATGAATAAGATTAACAGAAATTAGGTTTTGGTCACGTTCATCTTAGATTAGGTAGTTCCCTAGAAACTATAGGAGTTGTTGTTTAATATATATAATTTTAGAGCTTTTGGTTCAGTTTCTGAATTTTTTTAATATATTTTAGAATGTTAAGGTCATAAAATGTGGATGAAATTGATAAATGTTTCTGTTGATGTGAGTGTTGATTAGAATGGGCAGTTAGGTACAGTTGACTATAGCTTAGCTATAATTATTTCGAAATCTTAGTCTTTGCAATAATTTTCTCTTTGATTTAGATGCATGCTTCTATTAACTTTAGTCTAAAAACAAGTTATGTATTTATTCTTTTTATAATTAAAGGTAATTATTGATAAAGAAATAAATAGGTGAATGAAATTAAAGCTTGTTGAAATAGGTGAATTGATATTCCACTGAAATAAATAAATAATATACTATATCACTCTTCACTTTGCTTTTACATATATGGCTTTATTCTCATTAAAAATTACAACTTTAAAATATTCCACTTCGTGCCTCTTTGTAAGGGCATTATTTCAAAGTAACTTCAAATAAGCCAAGCCAAAAAGAAATTTGCTTTGAACTTTTTTTTTATCTCCTTTATCTTTTTTTTTCTTTTGTGAAAGAAGTTAGGGTTGCTTTTATGCTCGTAATTATCTTATCTCAAAATTAATCAAAAAATGAAATGTTTTATTTTCCCAAGAGTGTGAGGAATGAATCTTTGTGTTGAGGGTGCTCCAAATTCAACCGGAAGAGTAAATGTAGCTTCATGGCATGTTTAAGTACTTTTAAAAATGCATTTTATACATTAAAATTTTGTTCAAAAATTCAACTTTATAAAAGTGAGACTTTTTTGCAAACTTAATTAATTTAACCAAAACTTGAATGAAAAACATGCACCCAATATACAGCTTTGGAAAGTGGTTGTTGCCAAATCTCAAACTGCTCAAAAGCCCCACTGCTAAATTATTTAACTAATAAACCTTCTAATTAACTCAGTTTTGAATTAAAGCATCTATGAATTAATTAAGAGTGATGAGTGTCTAATTAACCTTTTTGTTGAATAGGGAAATAAGGCATTATGATCTCAAAACAAGTGCTTAAAAGTTAGGGTTGTTGGAGGAGAATAAATAATCTTAAATCTGTATGTTGGAATTTTGTTTTTTGACGTGGAACCGTTTGTTGGCACATTACTGTGTACTCTTGGCAAATGACATGTATTTGTTCCTAAACTTCAAGTATTTTTTTTAAGCTTTCGTAGAGTACACGTTTTGTGTGCTAACAAGTTAATGGTACTTGTCATAAGAAAAGAAAAAGGTGAAGGGAGACATTTATATGGTATAAAACAAAAAATGGTAAATTTTTAATATATATTTTTCAACTTAATTTTTTAATTATTTACGACGAAATTTGTCTAAATATAGCCTAAGTTTTAAGTTATGTATTTACAATGTATAAACAAATTCCTTTCTTGAGTTTCAAGTGATATTTTTGTGTGTACAAGAATCTTTTAACTTTCTTTTCTTTCGATCATGTTCTCTTTTCCCTGTATGTGCCCTTGGAGCTAGGTTTATGTATCGGTTTTGATATTTCTAAACATTTTAATACGAAATAGAATATCATGATAAAAAAGTTTGACTAAGATGTTCAAAATACATAATGGAAAACAAGCTTCAAAAACAAATTTTGATGAAAGTTACTAATTTTTTTTTATATATTTTTGAAAGATTCTATTAGAAATTTTGAGTTTATAATTTTTTATTTTAAATTAATTAAATTTAACGAGTGATACAATGTTATAATTTATCTATTCTAATTATTTCTTAAAAAGTTATAGGTAAATCTTCATCAACAATTTTGTAATTAAATATTATATTATAAATATTAGAAATTACAAATATTACATTATAAGATATTAGAAGTGAAAAACAGGTGTTTTAAGATATCTTATTATTGATTCGTTAATCATAAAATAAAATAAGAACTAACAAAGTAAAACGAATTAAAAATATTAACTCGAATTGCTGACTTTTTTAAAATTGTGTATTTTTATAATGTGTTATATATATATATATATATATTAATTTTATAGGAACACATTTAATCATAAAATTGTTTTGAAGTTTTTATTTATTTAATTAATATTTTTAACCGAATAAATAAGATTTAATTTTTCATATTAAATTATTTTATTATAATTAATAATTAAAACTTAATCTATAAGTATTGATATATTATTACATATTTACTTATATAATATAAAATTAAGCTTTAAAATTATTTTAATTTTAATTTTTAATTTAAAAAATAAGTTAACTCGGATTTGACAAGTTGACTGATTAAAAAGCCTAACCTAAGTCAAATTTTGACTGACTCATAATGTAGACCCACTTAGCCACCGTATAAGTTGTTTGATGTATTAATGTTGGTATCTTGCGCAATATATTTTAATTGTGCCACCTGTTGTAAAAATAACTTTTTTTTAATTAGAAAATTGTTTAAAAATAGCAATTTTCAACGGCATTTAAATTTATGAAAAATCCTGAATCTGAAAAAGATATCCACGAAAACACTTGTGTGTTTGTCCTTTTTCGAATTTTTAAAGAAAAATTAAAAAAAAATTAGTTTTAGTGAATTCTTATCGTAACAATTGCATCTTCACATGACACGACGTCTACGATAATAACAATTTTAGTAAATGTGTATCTTGTCACCCATAGCAATGTATATATAAAATTTCCCTTTCCTAAAATTTTAAAATCACTATAAATAATTCTCCATAACACTAACCAAAAATATTTTAAAAACTAAAATATAGTGAAATGAAACTTTCAAATAAATTAAAAAAAAAATCCATATTTAATGTAAGTGTCTGCATTTTATTAATTTTATTAATTAATTTGTTATTATAAAATAATTTTAATATAATATATAATAAATAAACATTTCATTATTATATTTTAAAATAAATAAATCTTAAATTTAAACTTCTTAAAATAAAATATTATAATAATAAATATGAACAAATATTATTATTATTATTATTATTATTATCCTTTGGTGACCAAAACATTGCGCAATAGGTTGGGGCCCAGTTTGGAGCATGAGCCCACCATCGCCATTTATGTCCCAATTGGCCCTTAACCAAAAAAACAATTACTTCTATGCTGCCAAAACTTTTCCATATCAAGCAAATTTCAACACATAAATCCAAAATAAATAAATAAAACCCACACTCCAATTTACTATTTAAATTTAATTTAGGTTTATATATTTTTAAATTTTTTTAAATTATATTAGTAGATAATAAATTTTATGCAAATATTAATTTATTATAAGAAAAGGTTGAGTCCTCTTGTTTTAAATAGTTATCGCAAACATTTTTATAAGCAGTTAAATAAAAAAACGTATACGGTGAGTTCGATCCATCTATTTAGTATACGAGTTAAAAAAAAAACAAGTTCTAACATTTTTGGTCCGTATCAACTCAATACATATTAGTGGATTAAATGGATTCATCCACTTAATTTAAAAGTAAATCATTTTTCTAAAAAATATTGTTTTTTAGAAAAAATCTAATAAAATCAAATAATAACATTTTACTAATTTTTAAATTCCTAAATAATCATAAAATAAAATTCTTAAATATGATAAGTTTTAATTTCTTGTCCATCAATATTATAAAATGTTCAAACTTTAAATCCATTGAATGAGACTATTGGGCATATCAAAAAAGACTCCAGTATGGCTAATGGCTAAGGGAACATGAGATAATATCGTTAGGGTCAATTATCACATTCGATATATTGTCTATTTTGGATATCAGAACTCCGTCATATTTTGTCCCTAAAAGACGGGAGGGAGGAAAGTGTATTAAGATGCGTTTGCCAAAACAGGCTAGCTTGCTACTGTTTGGCTTATGGTGTTTACCATATGATAGAATAGTCATGGGAAAGTTTTATTCTAGATTAATGGTGAACGTCAAATGTTTTTATCGAATTTAACGTTTGAACTTTCCGAGTGTTGAATTTGAGTTGTTGGCTAAGTTTAAGATGGATTGTTAAATTTTAACACCAAAACTGAATGGAAGTTCACGTGCCTGCAAACGACTTTTTGACGCTCAATATCTCGTTGTTAATTGCTTACCGTCATTAATAGATGATTTCCTTAAAGAGAAGAGATATACTTATAACTCACACTGAACAAAGATATTTTCATCCTTCACAAAATGGTGATAGTGAGAGTGGTGTGGTGTTGAAATTAATGGGAGCAAAAGAAAAGAGACAATGATGAAAAGAGAATTGTCCCAAAGAAGAGGAGAATGATGCAAGGTTAAACGAAACAAATAACAATGTTACAAAAATAATAATTGTATCAATTGAATATGACGATGGTTAATTTAAAAAGTGTGGTTGTTTAATTTTGAGAAGGATTCTATTAAAATAAATGTTTTTGATGGTGGTCCCCTATAAACCATTCTCAAAAGATGTCATAAAATACATACATATTTGATAGTAATGTTTGCATTGTAGGTGATGAAGTCAATTTTATAAGATGTGCATGCGTGCGTGATGTATACATATGCAAATGCATCCCTATTAGACCCATCAAACCACAAAAATTGGCTTCAACAATGACAGTTTTAAATAGGAATTTATGGATGACAAAGTCTTAGTTCGTGTGCCTCTTTATTTCATTTTGGCAACACATAATTTGTGGTTCTGCTAAGCCCCACTCATACACGAGATATCAAAATTAATGCATATACTTAATTAATTCGGAGAAAAGTACAAGGTTTTTTTTTTAAACTTTTTATTATGAATTTTTTTCTGTTTTAATTTTCAGTTGTTATATTCATATTTTTCTTTTATACGTAGAACAAAGTGCACATAGCTACAACCCTGAGTCATCTATTAAATAAGGATCATGTTTTTCTTTATTTAACTATTTTAATTTTTTAGGTTTTTGCATTAAAGTGGTGAATTGATTAGGTTTATTATGTAAATATATATATATATAAATATATATATATATATAATAAACCTAATCAATTGCACCACTTTAATAAATCAATTATGAGATTGGATAAATCATTTTTTTTGGTAAAAGATAAATAAATTAAAATGAATACTTAAGGAATGTTTCAATCCTTATACAAATATAAAAAAACCTATCACCTAGCTTATATTCCGTAAAACTTAACAAACCAGGAGAAAAAGTACCAAAAGACCTACCTCCTAGCTTACATTCCATAAAACTTTACAAACCAGTAGAGACTAATAAATGGTTACCCTACAATAAAATCATGAAATAAAAACCAATTTTTAGAAATCAAAATAATTAGTTGCAATAGTAACTAAATTAGAGACCATTTTAAAAAAGAAATTTGATTTCTAAATTAGTTTTTATTATTGTTAAATAGTTTTTAAATTTGTATCTATTGTGTAACTATTTAACAATAATACAAACTAATTTAGAAATCATTCTTTTTTAGTTTTTAAAGTGGTTTCTAATTTAGTTACTATTGCAACTAATTATTTTGATCTCTAAAAATTGGTTTCTATTTCATGATTTTCTTATAGTGTAACCATTTAGTAATGGTTTGTAAAGTTTTATGGAATGTAAGCTAGGGGGTAGGTTTTTTTTGTTACTTTTTCTCCTCGTCTGTTAAGTTTTATGGAATATAAGCTAGGTGATAGGTTTTTTATATCATCAATCCAAATTCTATTTTAGTTTCTCTTTCTTTAATATGTTTAATTTGTACCCATTGCCAACTTATACAACAGTAGATAACATAACAAAAACCCTGTCTTCCAAGATTTTTCATCTAATTAATTGGCATGGTGATATTCAATTGAGAGAAAAAGTCAAAGAACATTATCTTATATTGTTTTCTCTTTTTCAATGATAACAATAAACTGCATAGAAACCCAGTATAGTCAGATATTTATTAGAAACACTTCCATCACACCTAGCATACAGAGAAAATTACAACAGTTTGTGGTTGAAATCCTGGGACATGGTTTGCAGCCCCAGCAGATACACAAACACTATCACATGCTCCATTTTTCTGCTAGATCTTGATTCAATTTAGAAGTTTACAAATTAGAAAGGTCATGTATTCTGAAATACTAAAATGTCCTTCAGAACGACCAACTCCCTGAACTAATATTCCTTATTCATTGGATCCATGACCTTTAATTCATCATTGAGATGAAAGAATGGCATCAATGGCTTGTCTTACTTGAGAAATGTCAGGAGCTTTTCCACCTTGGACAGGCC
>Ga0123342_1005966_pt1 | contig 17243 bp, 8 predicted proteins | sample Turbeawhitnodule_FD_89960 | JGI IMG/M metagenome (GOLD analysis project Ga0123342, IMG submission 89960) | Root nodule microbial communities of legume samples collected from Mexico - Turtle bean Mexico white nodule | ecosystem: Host-associated > Plants > Roots > Nodule | place: Mexico: Nepantla... | reverse complement strand
TCTGAAATACTATAATTTTAAACAATCAAATTACTCTAAAGAAATTTTAAATTTAATTTCATTGTTAGAAGTTTTACCCAAACAACATATTTATCACAAAACATTTGAATTTTTCTAAAAAAATAATTGTGTTTTTAAAATTTATCGCGGAAACACACTATTAATGTATAGCAAGAAATGGAATGTTTTGAAAATTAAATTTTTTGTAAGTTTTCTTTAGCATTAAAATTCCATGGTTAGGTACTTTTTTTTTCCGAGTTACAAAACTCTGGAGTCATCATTTTTTACTTTTAAAATTAATAACATGCAGTTTCTTCTACACTCCCACAAGATTGCATAAAGACAAAACTGTCTCTATATAAAATTGTACATTAATTTTTTTTATTCTAGATTATTCTAGATTATGAAATCTGTTAAATTTTTGGATTGATCCTTCTAGTAAAATTTTGGATTGGCGCGTCCAGTAGTCTCCTGGATTGATGTTTCCAATAGTACATGAATGACAGTGTTAATCCAAAATAAAAAAATGCAAAACATCCATAATTGAAAAAATCATTCAGGATCCGCCAATCTGTAATTAAAAATATGCATTCCGGATTCAGAAATCCATAATTGAAAAAAAAAATTCCGGATCCATCAATCCGTAATAGAAAATTAGGCTTCCAGATTCAGCAATCCAAAAATCAACAATTTATGCAAACTTTGCTTCTGGAACATTCCCTCATCTGGAATGCAACATGATTCACTTCCGAATTGATGAATCCGTTCCCAGATCCCGAATTCAAATAACAGGTGAAAGTCAATTTCGGAATTTACAGAATTATGGGGGTGCAGGAAGAAAAATGTAGGGGGTGCAGGAAGAAACTGCCTTAATAACAGTGTTGAATTACTACTGATTGGGCTGGACTCTATAACAAGCAGTATTGTTTTCGGCCCAATTAGTCTAAATCCTCGTTTCGCACTTTTATACCCCTTCCTTTCACTGTTCATTTTTATCAAATTTGATGGAAACTAACTTCTGTGATATAATTCTTTTAATAGATTGTGAAAAATATATTCTTCAAAGTGGTATTTAAAAAAAAAATACATTTTAAAAGTAAACGGGCAAAAAAAAAAAAAAAAAAAAAAAAAGAAGTTAACAAAACCCACTTAAATAGTGTAGGCCTTTTTTATGTGTAGGTAATGAAATCCATCCTAGTACCCAATTCCATAGCCACAACGTTATGAGCTGTCTTGCTTAAAATAAAGGACAATTGACAAATTCTCTTTTGCACCTCCATAATTTTCACCTGCATCTTTATATTTTTTTAATTCTAAGAATACTTTTCTAAGTATGATAGAGAAAGTGTTGTGCATTCTTCTTCATTTTCTAGTGGTGGTGGTTATTTGAGGTGATTGGTAGTGAATCTTGGTGATTGAGGTAAGTTTTGTGATGTTTTTACGGATGGTGACGGTGTTTTCATTCACTAATTTATTTTTTCAGTTTTTTGAAAGTCACAAAACAAAAAAAAAAATACAAAATCAACAAGGCACAAAAATGGAATAAAATAGTCAAAAAAACGTTTATCTTCACAGCGGACCACGATTCTTCTCACCAACACTCTCACGCTCAAATAATGAAATTGTTCTTTCAAACACTGCAACTGAAAAATTATGAAAGTGTTACAACTGAAAAGGATATCGGGGTGCAAGAGTGCAATCGAGGTTATTTAAAAATGTAATGTTATGTTTTATTTATGATTTTTTAATATTTTTTTGAAAGGTTAAAACATACTTTTTCACATTTAATATGGAGGTGGAGAGAAAATTTACCCTAAAAGGAGTTTCTTGCTCCTTCTAACATAATGCACTTTGAGTCTTTTACAAAAATAAATTAATAGATGTTTTATTTTATTTTTTAATTATTCTTGAATTATTATTATTCTATTTTTTTAGTTTAACTAACATTTATTATTACTTTTAGTTTATATATATATATATATATATATATATATATTCTCATCAAAACTCGAAGTCGGATGTTTGGAGGTGATCTCTAAGACGATTTTCTTATAACCGCAAGGTTTGAGTGCTTGGAGGTCACATGAGATGAGGAGAGCTCCACCCGTTGATAATACTTTGACGATCAAGTCAATGAGATCATAAAAATATCAATGTAGTATGTATTGCATAGATTAATATTCCTCTTGCTTTTTGGGGTCATCCTCTATTTATAGAGTTTTTCCTCAGAATAATATCACAAAAAATTTAAATAATAACAATTATATCTTTTATCTTAGAATAATATCACAACAAATTAAATAATAACAATCATATCTTTCATCTTCAAAATAATATCACAACATATTTAAATTATAACAATCATATATTTTATCTTCAAAATAATATCACAACAGATTAAATAATAACAATCATATCTTTTATTTTATCGATATAACCCGGATAGTAAATCGCCCCTAGCCTCGAGTGGAGCGAGGTGATGAGGCTATAGTAAATGTTCCCATGAAAAAATCCTCTGCATTAAAAGTGGTTTTGCACGTGGCTCAAGGCATTATATGACAAGACGTGGGTTTGTCAATTATTAATGCAGATCGATCATAGTCATCGACCAAGTTGATATGATCGTGAAAGTCGTTGGCCAAATTGGTTCGATCATAGGATTCAATCATGTTCATCCATCCGAAGAAATGTTGTTGACCAACTTGATCCGATTTTAAGATTCGGCCAAGTTGGTCCGCTCCTAGAAATGTCGTTGACCTACTTGGTCTGATCTTAGGATTCAGCCAAGTTGGTCTACCCGTAGATATGTCGATGACCCACTAGGTCTGATCTTAGGATTCAGCCAAGTTGGTCCGCCCATAGAAATGTCGTTGACCAACTTGGTCCGATGGGCACTTTAGAATTTTCCCATTTTCGCTTGAATGAAATTCTGTTTCGTTTGAGCGAAAATGGACTAGAAAGTACCTCAGAAATTACACCATTTTTGCTTAATGAAATCTCATATCGTTTGAGCGAAAATGAACTCGAGAGCACCTCATATTTTCATTGTTATTTTATCAAATATACTAAACCAAAGTAACAATTTCCCTGCTAAAGTTGGATACTTACTTTAAATCAAAATTTCAACACCAATACTCAACAACGTTATCCTTTAAGGAATTTATCAAACTATTTACATACATTCATTTACTTATTCACATCAAAACAATATAATTTTATAACATCTGTCATCTCTAAAATTTCACATTCTAATTTCAATAAAATTCTAATATACTCAAACCAACCAATACTATGAGAAATTGAGACGGGTGACCACGTCACCCCCACATCCAGATCTTCTAGTTTAAGGTTCTATTGGAAATTTAAAACTAGTTTCCCTTACTTGAGCAAATGCTCACTAAGAATTCCAAATCCTATAATTTTTCAAGGGTAACTTAACCTGTACCACAGCGTCCTGATAAATAATCTAACTATGAAGATAAAAACATCACATGCAAGCTTAAACTAAAGGCAAACATAACCAGATCAAAACTAACTCAAAGGAAAATGAGCCAAAAGGAACTTATTCTATCTGACATTTTAATATGACAATCTTGTAAAGTTCACTTCCTAGAATCCAATGATAGACTCTGATCGTTGATTTGATGAACGAGCGGGTTAGAATTTTAGAAAAAAGACCTATAAAAAGAAAATTGAGTTTTTAAAGAGACGACGATTCTTTTAAAATCAAACCTAAACAACTGAATTTTTATTTATATAAATTTTTCACTTTAACAATAAATTATTCATCTATCATTTAATTATACCACTTCTATTTCTATTTTAAGAGTAATTTTCTAACTACTTAGAACAAATATATTTCCCATAACAAAGACAGAAAAGAAAGCTTACAAAGTTAGAATTTTGTATTGATGAGTTTTGTCCTTCTTCAATCATCCATTTAAACTATATCTTGAAGTTATAAATTGCTAAAGTAAATTCACTCAACCAGTTTAAATTCTTATAACTTACCGAGCACTCTTATTATAATTTACAATTTTTCATTTGTTTTTATAGAAGAAAAAACAGTGTCTTGAAGAATAGTTAAAGGAAATAGTTTTCTGAAAAATATTTTTTTTTGTGTATTAAAATTTGAAACTTAATATTGTTAACAGCTTTTTCCTCTAAACAATTTCCAAAATTATGCCCATTTTTTTAAGATTATGGTAGAGTAAGATCATCACCAAACTATTCCATCAGATATACTTATATATTGTGCTTTATTTTATTAGTAATATTAATATTTTATAATTAGTATTATTACTTTATTTTATTATAATTATAACTATTTTATAATAAATAAATTATAATAATAAAATAAAATAATTATAATTATAATAAAATAAAATAATTAGAATTATAATAATAATAATAATAATAATAATAATAATATATACCTATATATAGATTGGTACACTGTTGTTTTAGATTATTTTTTTTTTCAATTGCTATTATTTACTTATAAATTTCCTATTTTATCCTTATTAATATTTTTGTAATGTTTAGCAGTTAACAAAGTAGTTTTTTAATTTTAAAATTTATTTTGTTTATTGTCACCGGTTGCTAGATGTGGATCACTGTTATTTGGAGATAGTGGAGGAATTGGTACGTTATTGTTTTAGACTCATTTTTTTCAATTGCTATTATACAGTTCTGACTTTATGAAATTTAGAATTGAATTTACATTGACTGTTTTTAATCTGATTGATTATGGCATAATTCTTCTTAATTACTTTTTTAATTTTCAATTTGTTTATGAAACTACTTTTCTGTTTTAAACTGATTTTCTTCATTATTTTTAAAAGTAAAGATATTTATAACTACTATGTTGACAGTGCACTTAGATAATTTATGTATTTTCTCATATATAATCAATTTATTAAAATGTACTTTATAAATTTATATTGTTAATTTAAGTGTGTGAATAATAATATTGTTTATTCGAGTTTTAATATTAACTATAAATATATAAATGATAAAAATAAAAAAATGTGGATACATAGGCGCTCTTGCGCCTGTGTTCCTAGTAATAATAATAATAATAATGTTATAAAATGGTTTAGTAATTTTGATGGTATTCTCATTCTATGATAATCTTATGTTTGACTTTTACATTCTTGATTTTTTTATATATAAAAACTTTTATATTAGACATCACTATGCAATTTGACATCTTAGCTAAGCTGACACCTAAAGTAACAACAATCATCTGTCATTACATGAAAAAAGTATTATTAAAAAAAAATATGATAGGACTAGACCAAAACTCATATGTTAACAAAAACGATACATAGGTAGACTATACATATTCATAAAAAATTATAAGAAAAGACTAGATGGAAGCCTATTATACCAATGAAATGATTCTTGTTAGTTAGCATATTTTCTTGATTATTTTGGGCTGTTTGGGCTTAGGGGCCTTGGGCATTCTTTTATTTATGTCACCATGTATCTTAGGTTTAACGTGTTTTTTACTTTACATATTGTAACTTTTGTAATTTTAGTTCTCTCTCTCTCAATTCAATTTCACAATACGATTCACGTTTTTTCCCTTTTCTCTGGTTTGATCCTTTCAACTCTTTTAGGGTTTATCTTCCCTTCATATCTGCATCATTCTCATCACAGGTTCTTTTCATCATTCACGGAGTTCTTTCGCATAATCAACACGAAGGATTTCTTTCTATTATGGTATCAGAGCTCTTCTTTGAAGAGCTCTGCTGTGCACTTTGAATTTCGTCTTCTTCTATGAATTTCGTTCTTCACGGTTTCTTGTTCCAAATCTTGAATTTTTTATTTCTCTTTCAGATATAGTTGAAACCGCTGGAACTGAAGAAACCACGGTGCAATTGTCTCAGCCGAATGCAACGAATCAATCGGTGGAACAATTGAACTTGATGAACAACTGCCTTTATCTCCATCCCAGTGAGAACCTTGTTGTCCCTTTGGTCTCGCCGACGTTGGACTCTAAAAATTATCACTCTTGGAGTAAATCGATTATAACGGCGTTGAGCGCGAAAAATAAGGTGGAGTTTGTCCTTGGCACATGCCCATGTCCGCTCAAGAACCATCCCACTTACTCGGCTTGGTACAGATGAAACAATATGGTCGTCTCATGGTTAGTCCATTTTGTCTCTATTCTCATTAGACAAAGCATCGTATGGATGGATATAGCTTTAGATATATGGAATGATTTGAAGAGTGGATACTCTCAGGGGGATTTATCTAGAATTTCAGATTTACAATTGGGAGTTGCTTATTTACATCAAGGTGAATTGTCTGTAACTGACTATTTCACTGGGTTGAGAATAATTTAGGATGAACTAGAAAACTTTAGACCTAATCCTATATGCATTTGTGAGACAAAATGCTCTTGCTCAGTTGCTTTTACTTCTCTTATCAATCAAAGAAAATGTGAAGACCAGGCCATGAAGTTTCTAAGGGGGTTAAATGAACAATATCATAACATAAAATCTCATGTACTTCTTATGAAGCCTATACCTTCTATAACGAAATTTTTTTCTCTTGTGGTGCAACAAAAACGTCAACTGGCCAGCAACTTTTCTGTCTCAAATATTAATAGTGCTAATTCTAATCGCATCTCTTCTTCTGTGATATGCACCTTTTGTGGTAAAAATGGCCATACAGAGAATGTTTGTTTTCGGAAGGTTGAGTTTCCTAATCAAGAAAATAAGTCCTTAAAAAATAATGGGATTAAGAAAATATGTACCCACTATGGAAGAAATTGCCACACCATAGAAACTTGCTACAAGAAACACGGGTATCCTCCTGGATACAAGTTTTATGGTAGTAAAACCAATCAGGTTAATAATATTGTTATATCTGAGCCTTGCCAAAAAAAAACTGGAAAAAAGGGAATATCACCTCACAACACAACAATATCAAGTTTTGTCAGATTTGTTTAGACAAAGCACCAACAATAATACTGCAACCAATATTCAAGTAAATCAGGTGGGCTCATTCACTGCGGACACCAATCATAAAATGGAAGAGAGGTCTCCAACTAGTAATATTCTTACCTTAAATAATTTACAGCATGGTAGAAATTATTGGATTCTAGATTTAGGAGCAACTGATCATGTGTGTTCTTCTTTATCTGAGTTTACTTTGTACAAAAGCATTAAACCTATTCCTATTAGTCTACCTAATGGCCATCATGTGTTTGCAAAATATTTTGGAACTGTGATTTTTAATCATAAATTTTACCTTATTGATGTCTTATGTGTTCCCCAACTTTCCTTTAATCTTGTCTCTACTTCTAAACTTTCTTTAAATATGAATTGCAGTTTAATTTTCTCCTCCAATAATTGTATGATACAGGACAATACAACCAAAGAAATGATTGTTATAGTTAGTGTCAAAGTTGGCTTGTATGCTTTTGAATCTTCTTTTTTTCGTAATACTGCTACACACACTATTGCTCTTTCTTTCAATTGTACTGTCAAAGACATTAATCTGTGGCACTATAGAATGGGGCATCTTTCAGATGAAAGATTAAATGTTGTGAGAACTAAATACTCTTATATTCCTGCTAAAAAACCGCATCTATGTGATGTATGTCATCATGTCAAACAAAAGAAACTCCCTTTTACTTTAAGTAGATCTCATACTACTAACATCTTTGAATTACTGCATATGGACATTTGGGGTCCTTATTCTGTCATTTCAATGCACGGTTTTAGATATTTCTTAAATATTGTGGATGATTTTTCACGTTTTACTTGGGTTATTTCTTTACACACAAAATCTGAAGTTAGAAATCATATTGTTAATTTCATTGCTTACATTGAAAATCAGTTTAAAACTACGGTTAAAACTATTCGCACTGACAATGGTGCTGAATTTGCCATGAATTTTTTTTTTTCTAAAGGCATTGTTCATCAAACCACATATGTAGAAACACCTGAACAAAATGAGATTGTTGAAAGAAAACATCAACACATTTTAAATGTTACCCGTACCTTGCTTTTTCAAGCAAATTTACCTCATTCTGGAATTTTGCTGTACAAAATGCTATTTTTTTAATCAATTGCACTCCCACTCCTTTGTTGCACAACATTGCACCCTATGAAAAATTGAATGGTAGACTATATGATCTTTCTTCTTTACGCGTATTTGGATGTTTGTGTTACTTTAGCACTCTCACTACACATAGAAAGAAACTTGATGATCGTTCCGTGCATGGTATCTTTCTCTGTTTGTCCTCCAACACAAAGGGATATACTTTTCTAAATCTTAAAAATCATAGTATTGAGGTATCAAGAAATATTATCTTTTATGAAAACCATTTTCCATATCATTTGAATAAAGATTCCTGTGTGAATTCCAACAACCTTTCTTTGCCTATTCCTCACAATTATGATTCAAGTTGTGATATTACTTTTCAAAATGATTGTCATCCTCATGAGACTATGGGTATTGCACAAATTGATGTAGACATGGATCCTAACCAAAATGGCGAGACCTTGGATGATACACAAATTGATGATCTGAACATACCACTGAGGAGATCAAATAGACAAAGAAATGCACTAGCATACCTTGCAGATTTTCAAACTGATTTGACCATTACAAACAGTGTAAGTACTAAATATCCCATTAATAATTTTGTTTCTTATAAATCTTTATCTCCTGCTTTTAAATGCACTATTCTTTCTATCTCTTCCCATTCGGAGCCTCACACTTACAGGGAAGCTTCAAAACATGCCTGCTAGAAACAAGCTATGCAAGAGGAGTTGACTGCACTTGATGCCAATCACACTTGGCAGATTACCACACTTCCGCTTGGGAAGACGGTTATTGGTTATCGTTGGGTTTACAAGATAAATCACAAATCAGACAGGTCTATTGACCGGTACAAGGCACGCCTAGTTGCCAAAGAGTACACAAAGTTAGAAGGCCTTGACTTCATAGATACCTTTGCCCCTGTTGCAAAATTGACAACATTGCGTCTACTACTTGTTGTTGCTGCTTCCAATGATTGGATTCTCAAACAACTCGATGTCAATAACGCTTTTTTACATAGAGATCTCCTTGAGGAAGTGTATATGCAGCCACCACCCGGTCTCACTCTCCCCTCATCAAACCACGTTTGCAAACTCCAAAGATCTCTCATTGGTCTTTGTCAAGCTAACCGACAATGGTATGCCAAATTATCTAATTTCTTGCTAAACACATTATCTTCTGCTGATCATTCATTATTTTTAAAACACACTCATACTAAACTCACTATATGTGGATGATATTGTACTTGCTGGAAACGATGACGAGGAAATCGCTCATATCACTAAGTTGCTGGATCAACAATTCATAATTAAAAATTTAGGGGACCTCACATATTTCTTGGGATTGGAAGTGGCTCGCAACAAATCTGGTTTACATATCAGTCAAAGAAAGTACACACTAGATCTTCATGAAACGGGAATGTTGGATTGTGCCCCCATGCCTACACCCATGTCCCATTCCTCACGCCTTTCTTCCACGGACAGCGTCCATCTCAATGAAGAAGAATCATCTACCTACCACCGACTTATTGGACGGCTGATCTATCTCACCAACACGCGGCCTGACATAGCCTTCAGTGTCAACAACTTAAGTCAGTTCATCTCTTCTCCTACAAAGCACCATCAACAAGCTGTTTTTTGCATCCTAAGGTACATTAAGGGTAATCTTGGCTCGAGAATTTTTCTCCACAAGAACAGTAACAACGAGCTTCGAGGCTACAATGATTCTGATTGGGCCACATGTTCTGAAACCAAAAAATTTGTTACTGGCTTTGCCGTTTTCTTGGGTGAGTCTCTTATATCGTGGAAGTCCAAGAAACAACCTACTATCTCAAGAAGTTCTTCGGAAACCGAGTATAGAGCTCTTGCAACAACCACTTGTGAAATTCAGTGGCTAACTTACATTCTTAAGGATCTTGGTATCCCCTACATTGAACTTGTAATTCTATATTGTGACAATCAGTCAGCAATTCATATTGCCTCAAATCAAGTTTTTCATGAACAGACGAAGCACATAGAGATTGATTGTTATATTGTTCGAGAGAAAATTAATGTTGGTCTTCTCAAGCTGCTTCCAATCACTTCCTCCATGCAAACTGTTGACATCCTCACTAAACCACTGGCTGTTTCCACCTTTACTGCTCTCAAGTCCAACCTGGAAATGCAAAATATCTATTCCCAACTTGAGGGGGGTGTTAGTTAGCATATTTTTTGATTATTTTGGGTTGTTTGGGCTTTGGGGCCTTGGGCCTTCTTTCATTTCTGTCACCATGTATCTTAGGTTTATCGTGTTTTTTACTTTACACATTGCAACTTTTGTAATTTTAGTTCTCTCTCTCAATTCAATTTCACAATACGATTCATGTTTTTTCCCATTTCTTTGGTATGATCCTTTCAACCCTTTTAAGGTTTATCTTCCCTTCATCTCTGCATCATTCTCATCACATGTTCTTTTTATCATTCACGGAGTTCTTCTGCATAATCAACACAGAGGATTTATTTCTATTAATTCTCTATGAATAAATATAAATTAGCCAACTTAGCACAAACTAAGGCAGAATCACATCTTTTGAGATTTCCTCCATAGCATGCATAACTCCTTAAAACTCAGCAACCATAACAGTCTGAACTTCAAGAAACGTAGAGAAAATACCAATAAACTTTCTCATATTTCACATAAAATACTTCCACAAGTAGCAAGACCAAGATATCCCTAGCAGCCCCATCAGTGTTAATTTTAATCCAGTCTGGTGAAGGAAACTCTCATTTAACCGGAAGAGGACGAAGAACTTTATCACAATGAATATTAATAAAAAAAACTTAATTACATTTAACAGGAATAGGACGAAGAACTTTATCACTATGAATATTAATAAATAAAAACTTAATCAAGTTAAAATATTTTTACATTCTTAGTTTTTCTTTATTTAAATTTTTAGTCTAAATGACATGGGTCTGTCGTGTTTATTTTAATGGTTTCATGTAATCTTTTATTTTATTATATTAAAATTAAATTTCTCTACTATAAATAAAATTAATTATTTTATAATGGTTTTTTTATCAAACGAAAAAAATATATAATACGATTGTGATTATACTAATTATTTTTATATAACTATATATTAAAATAATTTAATTATCACTACTGTCCGAAAGGAAGGACCGTTTACAGGTTTAATTATTAATGGACAAAATGTTACCCTTATTTCTTTTTGTGTTTTTAAAGTTTCATATATTAAATTTTTAATATGATATTTATATTTTAAAAATTTATTAAAAAAATTCTAACTAAGACGTTAACTTCAATATAATATTTTGTGATTATTTTGAAAATTTCTATTTTAGTCCATATTAAAATCTTAAAAAGACTATTAGACAATTAATTTTTTTAATATATTTAATATTTTTTGTGTTGAAATAAATGAAATAGACTTTTTGTGTATGATTTTACGACTTTGTGGAGAATTGTACTTCAGGTAAACAGTCATCCGACTTACTCACTACGACCCCTTTGTATTAAGGCTGTGGGACACATAAATCCTCAATTCACGGACACATATGTCTCCATTTTGTGTTTTGACAATCATGGAGATTTTTTTTTCCTTTTTACTAAAATGGTCGTTTTCAAAAAATTATAAATTTGGATAAGTCGTGCCAACTTAGTACGACTTTGTCACGTCAGTCTGAAGTCGGGTTAAATTGGTACGATTTATGTCATGTCAAACCTTGAAGTCGTGTCAACTTAATATGACTTTGTCCACGTCATATATATATATATATATTATTTTTTATTTTTTTTGTAAATTTTTTTATTTATATATTAATAGTAAGTTATGTAATGTTTAAATTAATTTGATACATAATTTTCTAATGGTGTTAGTTTTAAGCAATAAAAAAATGAATAATTGTGTATGAATCATGTTTGACGGTAATGTAATATATTAATTTGGTTATTAGATTAATAAAAAATATGAAAAAATTGTTATGGTATTTGAAAATAAATAGAAATGAGAATTAATTATTTAGAAAATAAATAGAGAATTGTGGGGAGTTTCAAGCTATATGTTTACCTTGTTCACGTGTAATTGTTGTTTGCTAATTTTGTCATTTATAGCTAACGCCATTTATTGCTCCAGTGTACAGTCTTCACAATATTTCCAAGCTTATGAGGTCTAATTTAATCCATGAAATAGATGATTCAATTATAAATAAACAAAAATTCATATTGCAAAATCGAAGGTCACAATGGAAATAATTGTCCGCACAAACAAGCTTGATAATAAAATTCAATTTCAAGTTTGATTATTAATTTCCTCATTTTCTTTATCTAAGTATTTATTCCTTCATAAAAAAATTATTTATCAAATTAATTTCAAATATTACATAACTTATAATTTTAATTATAATTAAATAATTAATATATATATATATATATATATTTATTTATTTTAAAACAAGAAAATTTTAAAAAAATATTACGTGGACAAAGTCGTGCCAACTTGTCACGACTTCAGGTTGACGTGCCAGAAGTTGTGTCAAGTTGACACGACTTCAAACTGACGTGGTAAAGTCGTGCCAACTTGACACAACTTCTACATATGAAGTCGTGTCAAGTTGGCACGACTTGCCCCATATTTATAATTTTTTTTACAATGATCCCATTTTGGTAAAAAAAAAAAAAGTCCCATAATGGTAAAAAAACCTCATTTTTGTTGTTCATTATTTCTCTTTTATTAGTTTTTATAAATATAAAGCATCAATAAAAAAAATTGTCCTTTTATAAACTAGTGTAACTTTTTCTTTCAATAACTTTATTTAATGGTTAAGACAGAGACCATAATGATAGTTGGAATGGAATCTTCTTTATTTGACCACTGGTGGCTTAAAAGAATACATCTAAGATAAATACATCACAAATAGTACCAACTTGTAATTTAAATTAAAACATTTGTTTTCTTAAGTATGATTTTTTTAGAACTAAGAGGAAGCGGTCTTACAGTTTTTTGTTTTCAGATTTAACAGATTACTATTGAACTGAACAAACATTTTCAAGATTATTCAGATAAATAAGTTGTTTGATGCTGATGCAATTTTATAGTAAAATAATTTTCTTATTTTGATACAATTTTATCGTAAAAGAATTTTATTATTTTGATATAATTTTAAAATTATGAAAGTAAAGTCGTGGTATATTAAATGATTTTAGTATAATATTAATTATTTTTTATAAATAAAGTTAAATTAAATTACATTAAAATTGTTTGTAATTTTAATTAAAGTTGTATCATCCTAAAATTATGTCAAATTGAAAGAATTTTATTTAAAAATATTAATTAATACTAATTAAAGTTGTGTTGAGATTAGTCTAATATTAAAATCACGTTAATACTATAGTTTTATTTTATTTTTAAATCAAAGTTGTGTGAAGGTAATATAACATTTTTATTACAAGTGAACATAGTCGTCGTACTCTTTCCTCTTTAACAGAGCTACTGATACCTAAGTTTAACATGCCTTGCCTCCTCTCCTCCATCTTCGGGAAAAGCACAAAAATATTTTCTCCAAATTACTAAAATAGGTATAAAACTTTTTCATTATGAAAATAGGTAAGTAGGGAGAAAGAAACATGATTTTGAAAAATAAATTACGAAGAACTGTATAGCACAACTTTTATGAGAAAAAAATTGTGAAAAGATGGTGATACTCATCCAAATTTTGTATGAATTTTACAGAAATAATATATGCTTCAATAACTTTTGTTTTTAAGAAATAGTTTTCGTTTTTGTTTTTTTTCAAATTGAATAATTAATTAAATTATTAAAAAATTGATAAAGTTAACAAAATTCATAAGTTTTTGTAAGATTTTTTTTAAATAATAATAATATTTGATAGAAGATTGAATTTAGTTGTGTTAAAAATAAAAAATGATCGAAATAACGAAGGATTGTAATGACCAATATCAAAGGATTGGAGATACCAAGTTTTTAAACAATCAACCATTTACTAATAATTTTTTATTTTAGTTTTTTTAGATATTTTTATATATTTTAGTCTTTTATTTTAAGATTTTAAAACCACTTTTTAATTAGTTTTATAATTAAAAATAACTAAATTGTTTTTAATTTTATAAAAAATTAAATTAATTATTCTATTTTTTTGAAAAAAAACAAACACATTTAAAAAAAGATTTAGCAAAGGTGAAGAATTTGTAGAGTTGAAATTGCATGAATATGGCAAAATTTTCACACATGCACGATTTCTTCACTTCACCATTTTTTTTAAAGTCCTATTTCTGCTATAGCTTTAACAATTGTTATAATAACAAAATTTCTGTGTATTCTACAAAAAAGTTGTACAATTTCTGTCGTTTTAATCTATGCAGCATGGACGTCTATTTTTCATATTTACATTTTCTTTCTTCCATTTTCAGCTTTGACCGCTTCAACGTTTTTATAGTATATTTTACGCCCATTGGCCCACCTGTCCTCCTGTTGTTCGTTCTCAGCATTAGAATATCAGATATTTGTCTCTCCTCTTCAAATACAAGAAAGAAGATTTAGAAAATATGAATCTGGAAATGGCATCCCTTCTTCAAACAAAAAAGCTCTCTTCTTCTGTTAATACATTTCAAACCAGCGGATGTAAAGTGATGAATTCATTCAACAATCAGGGCAATGGCACTCAGAGCTTCACTAATGCCAAAATCATACTTACTGGAGGCTGTTGCTGTTGCTGTACCTCGTTTGATTTGCATGGTATCATTAAACTAAACAAATACTCTATTGTTTTTAATTTTTTGTTTATTTTTTTATTTATTTTCTGTTTTTGGTCTTTCAGGTACTGGTTCTCCCAATCAGACGTCCAGGAATTCCCCTTCACTTCTAAATCACCATTCGCCAACAACATTTTTAGATTCTCCATAACCACTTTCCATTGTTAACAACAAAGTCATTAATGGAAGCTTCTTCCACCACCGGATCCAATTCTGGTGACGTCTTTGTATCTTCTCCTTTTGGGTGTCAACTATTTTTCAAGCAGATTAGATCTGAACGTCTGTGTCTTTTTTTGTGTTCAGCACCAGGTCTCAAGCATGTATGATGAACAGAATCTTCGTATGTTCTCATGAGCTGGTGCTGTAATTCACAAGGATTATTATGTTGAAGCCATGCGCAGGATATAAACAAATTAAGGATAAAAGTTAAAGAGAAATTAACCAAGTTCTCTTTGGTCTGAATACACGAGGAAGCGTGAAAGATAACTTCTCACCCAAATTTTACTAGTATTGTTAGCTCTAATAAACTATTGACTATGATTCAATGCTTCACATGTATATTGAGGTTGCCCAAATTCTTCATAGGGTCCAAAACAATTTGTTTGAAGTATTTGGGAACTTTGTTCTGACTCCTTTGGATTTGATTTATCTTCCTTGAGTATGCATATCTATATGTTCATCATGCAATATGGTTTAATATGAAATTTAATGCAACAGAACCTATTGCTTAACTCATTCCGTTGTTGAAAAAAATAGTAATTTAATGTATTTGACATGGTGTTGCAGGTTCTTTAGGATTTGGCCTCTTAAGTTCCAGGTTTGCGACAGGATTTCTAATTTTGAATTGGATTGCACTCTCCTCAGACTCTGTGGAGCTTTTATGTGCCAATTAAAGTTTGATCCACAAGTAACTAAGAATTCAGTTCTTAATGCTAACTACATCAAGTAATTTACCTGTAAGTACTTATTTCACCTTAGAATTTTTAATCTCTTATCTCAGACATAACTGATTGGGACCTTGGCCTTGTGAACCCAATAAAGTTATCTTTCTTGTGAGACTATTTTAGTGCACCAGAATCATAACCAAGTAGCTAGAGGGCATACAGTCCTTGTGTATGGGCTAGACCCTCGTTCTTAAACCAGTTGTGTATGTCACTTATTTATTGTCTGTCTTAATATATACTTAAATACCAGTTAAGTATTTCGGCATTATGCTTGAGTGGTTTAGGATGTGATATGGTTGTTTCCCTTATATTTTTTTCTCCATTCCCGTGGTAATGGTCAAGATAGTTCTGTTTTCCCCTGTATTTTTAAGTATTGTGAATTTGGACAAGGGGAAACAAAACTGTCTCGTGGCAGCACAAGAAGAATCTAAAAATTGAATTTTGCTTTAAATAAAATTTATTCTTAAATACTTCGTGAGGCAGAAAATGATTGGACTTAGTTTCTATATGTGTGCACGTTTAACATCAAAATATTCACAGATACCTTTGAGATCTGTTTTTTCCTAATTTGATACTTTATCTCACCTGATATTGTTATTCTAAGTGGTTAAAATATGATAAATTGGTAATATATTTTAAAAATGTTTTTAGTGATTGTTCTAACAAATAAATGTTTTGAGTGATTTTTCTATTATTTTGTTGATTTTATTAATTTTATCTTAATTTAATGATGTAGGACCATGATTTCTTGAATTAGGATTTATTTATTTACTTTTAAATTTGTTTCATGTTATTATTTTACATATTTATCATTACTTGATTATTATAGAACTTGATCCACATAATATTTTCATTCCGTAATACACTGTCATGATAGATTGCTTCCTACTTATCAGTACAGAGTCTTCTAGTCTTAAACATAAGATTATTAGGATTGATCAGATTTTTACTACAATAATATATTAAAAAAAAATTATTTTGAGCATTTCTGAATTCCCTCTATATGTTCATGTATTGTCTGGATCAAATACTCACTTACTAATTGCTTTATATTTGATGTTTCAGGAAGCGAAAGTATTGGACCAAGTGGCATAACAAACTCATTCAACAACAAGAGTGAAGGTACACAAGACTTCTCCAATGCAACAATCAAAATTGAAAGGTCTAGTTGTGTCTCAACTGGTAGAGTCAGAGTCGGTGTGATAGCAAGCTCATTCAACAACAAGGGCAATGGCATCCAGAATTTTAGCGATGCCACAATCATAATCATCGGCAACTGTTGTGACTCACTTGGTTTGCATGGTATCATATTTTACTGCTTCTTCCTTAGAGGTCTTGTTACATTACTGCTTATCCCAACTAGAGATCAACATCTCCATCTAAGAATACTGGATTCAACTCGATCCAAGGTCGAGGTCAATTCTCCTTCAAGGGGGCACTCCACTCGCCAATAACATTCATTTATGA
>Ga0123342_1005965_pt1 | contig 17243 bp, 15 predicted proteins | sample Turbeawhitnodule_FD_89960 | JGI IMG/M metagenome (GOLD analysis project Ga0123342, IMG submission 89960) | Root nodule microbial communities of legume samples collected from Mexico - Turtle bean Mexico white nodule | ecosystem: Host-associated > Plants > Roots > Nodule | place: Mexico: Nepantla... | reverse complement strand
TTTAGCCCATTAGCGCGACACAATAAACAACCTAACCCTAGAAAACTAGGATAAATAGAGGGCTAGAGGCTCAACCTTAGGGTGCCAGATTGAGAGGAAAACATCATAGAGTGAATTGTAACCCAATTGGGAGAATGGAAGGTGCTAGAAGTATGCGTGGCTAATTCTACCCTTTGGGGTTGGGAGTAATCTGCTTAAACTCTTATGTATTGAGGTGATATCTTATATATTAATATTCAGTATATAACTTGTATCGTCACCCATTCATGCATGCTTTATCTTTCTTCAAGGCACATTGATCAACAACTTGTACACACATTAGGAATCTCATGAACACCCGTGTTTTCATAATACATACATTATTTTGTGTGTACAATTTACTATGCCCATTTTGGTATATCTCTTCTATACCATTCATTTACCAACTCACACGTATTATGCTTATCTATCACTTAATTATTTTTCGTTTATAAATTAAGGCTACTACCAATTTACTATAGTTAAAAACCCACCATTTGCACTACACACACAAAGTTATCTTTCCCTCAACAACACAAGAGTTCATCTTCAAATGGGCCAATTTTGTATCACAAATAATCAAAATTATTTTAATTCTTATTTTGTTGTTGTGTTTGCAAATGGTCATATATGGATGTAGGAGTCCACTTTCAATGTGTGTCTCCTACATTGGTTCAAATTCCCACAAAATTGTACCTTTGATGAATTAAGGGAAAAACTATGCATTACTTTGAGACTTTTGAGTCACACAAATTCAACAAGTTATTGTACCACTGACCTGAAGTCAAGGATCCCAATCTAATTATGTATCATGTTGTTAACATATTAATTGAAGTCCATGTATATAAAATGTTAGTTTGTAAGTCAATTTTCCACTAACATATATATTCAATTGTGAGCTAAGTTTAGAAGAACTACGAAAATAATTATAAGGCTTCTAATCCCACCCACTACAAGCTCTTCCACAAATCCTATCTCTATAACTTTTCACCAAAGCAATACTTTACTTTGGATGACTTATCTAACGAGCCAACATTATGTAAAGTCGAAATGGTTACTATCTAACATACAAATGTCGCAACCCTAAAAGAATGACAATTTAGCACAATTGGTCTCTTAATAAACTATTTAATAAAACACCACAAATATTATAATAAAAATACCGTAAAAAAGTCACCGAAATTAACTATTAAGTACTTGTTGACAATTCCATAGAAATCAAAATTAATACTAATCTCGAACAAATAATAAACTGTTAAAAACAAAAATAAACTTCTTCATTCAAAAATGTGCTATACATAACCAACATTAAACTATTTATCCAAACTAAAAGTTTAGGCAAAACACAATAAAATAGTACATTATCGATCTATCCATTCACATTTCACTTTTGAAATAAATTTAATTTCACTTAATATTTACTAAATATTTAAATTTACTTTATTAAATATGAATAATATCCATATAATTTAAATATTTTTTCATAAATATATATAAAATACATATTATATTAAATAATTATTAGATAATAATTATAAATACTTTTTTATTTTAAATTTTAATCTGAAACTTTTATAATAAAATTTATAAAAATAATTTTTTTAATATTCATTTTAAATAATTTTACCTTTTTCAATACACTATTAAATATTTATAAAATTATTATTATTATTATTTGTATCATATATAAATATATTTTTAATATTATTCTTAAATTTAAAATATTTTCAAATATTAACAATAATTTTAAACTTTTTATATATTTTATTAAGTTATGAAAACAAATAATAATATTTAAATTATTAGTTATAAATAGTTTATTAATTAAATATTTATAATTTTATTTATATATTTTTATTAAATTTACTATATACAATATAAAAAAACCGTACACGGGAAATCGATCTAAAAAAGTCGATTTCTAGTGGGGAATGATTTTTTCACCCACGTATACAACAGTAGTGAGGTTGATGTTGGTAAATAAATTAGAAAGTGCTATTAAAGTAATTTTTAAAACTTTTTATTTGTGGTTTATTCGAGAAAGAAATTGGTTGATGGGAAGCAGGTGACACGCCGCTAACCCCTGGCAGCAAGCTGACGGTCCTGATTCAACACCAAATCACCTTTTAACGATCCAATGATGAAGTGGTAGCAAATCCCTCCAGCATGTTAAATTCCAATCAACTTTTATTTAAGCAAGAAACTACTCTCAAGTCTTCCACATTTGCTGGTGCTTCTTGATGTGGTGAGGCATAGAATTAGAGAAAAGAAAGAGACTAAGTAGTCGTTAAAGAAGTGGAAGTGTAAATGGGAAGTGTATGGGTGTGTTACTTCCCCACCTGCACCATTCTTCCTTGTCGCCACTGCATTTTCTCTCCAAACCACCTTCTTCGTCACTCCACCACTCTCTCTCTCTGCGCACGTCCTTCTCAAACCACCGCCACCACCGCAAGAACCAGAACAAGGTTTTCTCTCTCACTCACTCTCAGTCTTTGCTTCTTCATTCAATTTCTGCGTTTCTTGATTCGCTCTCTTCGCGATTCAGAAGAAGTCGGAGAATCAAGACTGACGTCGAGATCTGCAACGATATCCGCGAATTTCTTGCTTCGGTTGGCCTTCCGGAGGACCACATTCCCTCCACCAAGGAGCTTCTTCTCCACGGATGGTCCTTTCGCTTTCCTTCGAAACTCTGCGTTTTGTTTGCGCCTTTTGCGTTTAAGAATGAGCATAGTTAACTCGCGATATTCAATTGCTTCATTATTTTGCTTCTAAAATTCTGCAATATTAAAGGAATTGAGTTGTGATATTTTGTTTAGCTGGAATGCTATGAAATTGCGAATCTCCTGCATGACTGCTCTGCGTAAGTTTTCTTTTAATAAACCATCAATGTCATCCCTAATCTCGTTACTGGTAGAGTGGAGAAAAAATAGAGTGGACTAAATGAACATAATAAATGATGAGTGAAGATAGGTGAGAAATAAAATAGAAATTAAAGTTGTTTAGGGAGAGAAATATAGAATTGATGAGGCGAGAGTGAGAGAGATGGGTGGAAGTAAGTTAGAATTATTACATTCCAAATTTAAAATTAATTCTTCTCTAAATTTATAATACCGACACCAACTTATTTCTATTCACTCAATGTTATTTCCATCATAAATAGAAATTACATTAAATAGTTCCCGAGAATGAAAAAATCCTCAAAACAATACATCAAAGCAGGGACTAGATTGACGGATGTTTAATATTTTAATGACTAGTATAATTTCATTACTTTAGGGTAATACTTGAGCCACCGAATTGATGATCTACTCTTCGTTTTATAGTTAGAGGTTGTTATTTATTTTTATTAGCCTAGTCTCCTCTGTTTATAGGAATGACCTGGCAAACATTGTCAGAAGGAGAGGGCATAAACAGATTCAGGAGCTTCTCACTAGCAGCTTATTAAAATCTGACGCTGATTTTTTAAGTGCTGAAACTAGTTTAGACGAGAGATTGGACGCCGCAGATGATTTTGAAGATCCCTTAACAGGTCAATTAAATTTCTTCTTTATGAATGGGTATTATTTTGTGTTGCTCACGACTGATGACTTAATCTAATGCAATTTAAAGGTCAGAATGAAAAGGTGGACAGTTTAGTCGACAATGTTGAAACATCATCAGAGTATTTTCTGGGAAGTAGTTCTAGTAGTTTGTATGTTAACTCTTCTCACAGTTTAGGTGAAGGTACTGACATCGTGGAAGAAGCCTTGGCTAATTTGACCATAGAGGATGGCCTAAGAGAAGTCAAAGATCATGCTGAAGTGGTAAGCAATGCGACAGAGGAGAATTTATACCCAACTGAAGTGACTATTGTGGATGATGATTGCGATAGTCTTTATCCCAACTTCAGTAGCCAAAGTTCCATCATGCCTGCAGAAATCTCTGGTGAATTACCGTTTGAGACAGTGTCTTCTGGTAACTCTGAGTCTGAGGATAGTTTAACGGGAAAAACAATTGGACAGTTAACCTTGTGGACGGAAAAGGACTCTGGCACTTCATTTAATGATTCCAATCTTGGTGCTGAAGAAAAAGAGTTCAGTGATTTAGAGCAAAAGGACTTCGGTGCATTAGAAGGTCAAGATGATGACAATGATGATATTGTTGAAAATGTTACAACAATTTCTGAAGTTTCCATTAGGGAAAATTTATCTGGTGATGGCAGACTTGAGTCAATTGTTCATTCTGCTGACAGCAGTTCTACAAATCTCGACACTTTGGCCAACTTGAAGGAAAAGGTTGCAAAATTTATTCAGAATGGAGATTTGGATCCAGTTGAAGGTAATTGCTAATTGTAGTGATGTATTGTTTGTTAAAATTATGGGGTTTTAAATACAGAGGAAGATAGATGAAAGAAGATGAAACACTGAATTGATATTAACTAAGGTATTATAGGGAGTGAGATAAAAGAAAATGAAACACTGATTTTGATATTAACTAAGATGTATTGCATTGTATTGATGTATTTAATATATTCACATTCTTAACAAATTTGGGTAACAAAATCATCGTAAGATAAGGAAATACATATGAGAAGATATATTCATATATTCTAACTGTTATCATGAATGGCTACAGTTATGAGTTTGACAGAAGTGGTTTCCGATTTTCAACATATTTAGTAAAAAGAAAACAATGACGAAAAAATAGATGATCTACCTTACCTTAACTCAAAATTTCTCTCTAAATGTTGGCTACTAAATGAAAAAAAGTTCTTTGGCAACGAACAAGTGACTATGATTTAGTCAAACCCGTTCTAATCAACAGATAAAGTCAGCATATTTTCTTCGTTCAGTGCAAATTTTATGTACACCTTCTATTTTTCCCTTTTTGACAATGCCCCTATTGTTTGATTCTTAGATCATGTCTCTGGCATTTCAAATGGGGATGATCCCAAGGAAAGCAAAGAGACTATTGAATCAGAACTTGTCATGGCTCATGTGAACTCATTGACATCCAAACTAGATCTATCTGGGCCATTGGATTTGGATAAGCCTCTTTGGTCAGTATTTTATAATTGTGTGGATGTTAGTAACCAACTGGGACTATGAGAAGTCCATTGATGTTTTCATTTGAACTGAACCCCTCCTTTTTTCTGCATTCAAATCATATATAGGGATGATCACTTGCCACATGAGGATCTAACTACTCATTTTGACAAGGACGCAGATACTGAGGTCATTTTGTGTATAAATATCCATAAATTGTATCTATCAACAGCTTCTTGTGATCTTAATTCATTTTACTTATTTTGATTATGCAGACTTCAAAGGTACCAAATGAAAGTGAGATAAATCATCTCAAGTTCATGCTGGTAGTAATTATTTAAAAGTCTTTTTTGTGGTTTAGATGTTGATAAAGCTAACTATTTTTTCTTAGAATATTTATGAATATAACCTGTAATCACACTTTTCCTCTTCCGTTTGCAAATGTTTCAGAATCAGAAGGAGTTGGAACTTTCACTGCTGAGGGAACAGATTGAAAAGGCAAAGGTAAGTGAGTAGTATCTGAAAACTGGCACTACAAGATGTGTGTGTATTTTGCTAAGATCCTACATTGGCTAGGTGCTAGACTACTTGTTATTTGAGCACTCGTCCTTTCTTGGACTAGCTTTTACAGTTGAGTTTGAACCAATCCGTTCTCAATTCTTATGTACATTTTCTGGCATCAGCCTAGTTGTTAGCATAAAAAATGACATTTCTCTGGACTTTGGCCGCTTTAATTCACCAGGTTAAAAAAATACATTTCTTAATTCATTTTGACAGACCTAAGAGTAAAGATTATAGAAAGACAGGAACATGTGTTCCTGAATGAGTGATAAAGAGAGACAAAGATTGAGAGGCAATGTAAAGTGTAATAGGGAGAAAGAGATGACTGTAACGTATTTTGTACTGTTTACTTTCTCTCCTTTTTTTAAGAACTACCTCTTTGGATGTCTCCCTATTTGATTTTACATAAATTCTGTGATGGAATGAATGAAGTCCTGTTTGCTTAATGTGTACATATGATCAGGAGATAACTTTGTAAAGATTCTCTAACCCTTTGGGAACTTGGATATTATGGGGTACCTGGTGATGTGATCTTGATTGGGTCAATGTAATTTTGGATTTTCTTATAATTTGTGTTATGTTTTTAATTAAGAGTACCAAAGGATGCACTTGGAAGAATATGAGGAATAAAGGAAATTGACTGATTTGTATGATAGGCCCATGAAAATATATCATTTCTACGTGTTGATGAAGACTTGGGCCCAATTTGAAGATAAGATACGAAGTCCAAATTCACATGATCTAGAAAAAGGATTGATGGCTGGAGTTTAAATAGTTGGGCTAAATAATTGCTTAAGCCCATTTTCATAATTTTTAATCTATTTTTAGTATTTTATTTTATTTAAATATTCAGATGTCTTTTAAGATGCCCTAGGTCAGTTTTTTAGGGTTCTTCAGCTTCCTAAACTATAATGATAAGTAGTGGGGTAGTGAGGAGTCAATAATAGTGAAAAAGAAGTTAGTGGGAATTTAAAATAAGTGCTAGTGGGAATTTATGTGGAATTTATAGAGGATTCGGTGGAGTATTTAAGTGTTCTCATCTCCTAGTCCCACATCAATTAGTATTACATGCACGGTGGAGTATTTAAGTGTTCGAGTATTCGGTTTTCCCTCCTTAATTGTTAGGTTTTAAGGGTGGGTTCCCCAACTATTTGAGTACTAATCACCCTTATCCTGTAATGAAAGCATTTGAATCTCCTGAATTTATATCATAACTGCAAGTTATTTCTAGGAATGATGATAATCCAAGATCACATATGTGAAAGGTTTTGCTTTTAAAACTTGAATAAGTGTAGTTCAATCTGAAGTTGTGTCCCACATCTGACGAAATTCAACATATTTTTGTTAGTGTGGAAGTGTTAACATGATCATAGCAAACTAGAAGCAATTGAACGTTCAGCCTTTCTCTCACCCTTTTATTCAATATAAGAGAGTTATTCCATAATCCATACAACTCAGTTACATGTATGTTGTTGCTTTCAGCTTGCCTTGTCTACGTTGCAAACCAAGGCAGAAGCAGAAATCAGTAAAGCCCGAAAACTTATATCTGAAAAAGATGAAGAACTACACTTTGCTGAAGAAAGTCTTTCAGGACTCAAGGAGGTATTGCCTTTGTCTTCTTGTTTACTTGTAATCCAGTAATGTATTCGGAGCACCTTGCATTCTTGGGGTAGTGGTTATCTTTTCCAAAATTTTAAGCAGTTTCAGTAGGAATATTGCTTACAAAATTGAAGAGTAATTGTTTTAAATTATTCATACATTTGATTAGAACATTCAACATTCCCTAAACTTACAGTTGCAAAACAAGTCTTGAGTATCGCATGATAAAACCACCTGATCCCTGCTTTTATAGGGTCGTGTTCTAATTTTGCAAAAAGAACAATCAAAGCTGATGCCATTTACGAAGCTGAGTTTCATATGAAAAAAAAAACTTTCAAACGCCATATTTAATTATGTGTTTAGGGGTAGCTGCTGTAGTTTTAATACTCCCTTTATATGGAAGATTTTCGTATCTGTCCCTGAATATACTATAGTTCATATGAAACTGTATACACATTCCTTACAATGTATGCAAAGGATGCGCCAGAAGCAACAAATCTGGGGGCTGTTGGACAAGGGGGAAGTGTAGCCTAGAATATATATCTGCTGCTCCTGGATCTTCAAGTATCATTGGATCGATTTACAATTTGACCAGAAACTTCATATTTGATATTATGAGAATCTATAGTTGAATTAAAATGTTAATCCAGCTATGTGGTTGTCTGCTTCAATGAATGCATGATGACAGGAGTGTGTTTTTTCACATGGAAAAGAAGGTTCTATTTGATCCCATATATGGTGTATTTGGTAATCAATACGAACTAATGACTTTATATCCAAACAGATGAAAAATAGATTATTTAGATTAAAACTTGTATGCATGATGATAGTTCTGTTGTAATCATATTCCAGATTCAGATTGAGTTCTGTGGTGATGGTGACATTGTGGAGGTGGCTGGTAGCTTCAACGGTTGGCATCACCGAATAAAACTGGATCCTCAACCATCAACTAGTGCTGTAGACCTTGGGGGATCAAGGTTTTATTAGTTACTTTTAAGTGATTAATTATGTGTCATCATTCTGTCCTTGTTGATTACGTATTGTTTGTTGATCATACCAGAGGGAATGTGTAGAAGATTCTTTGTTTGATGCTGATCAGTGTTAAGGCTAAAATTGGAAGCATCATTTCAATGATTTGTTACTGGAATCAGCCAATGTTATCTATAGGATACAGAATAAAAAACCCGTTGCATATCGTGATAAAAATTATATTAGAAAACTTAACTTGTCTTAATAATAATACTGACCAATGCTGTTCAATGTAATAATATCCAGGAGTTCCAGATTTTGGTCAACAGTACTTTGGCTTTATCCTGGTGCATATGAGGTGTGCATCTTCAACGATACTAATTAGAATCAGTAATAATTAGAGTCAGCATCTTTCTGGTTCCTCTTTCCATTTTTTTCCTTTTTCATTATGGGCTTTATTTTGTCTTTTCGTTTGGTAGGGTAGCAGTTGGAATAGGTTGTTGGGTGGTTTGTTACCTATTTGTTTCAGTTAGTTACCTTTTTTACTCGTAAAGCATAATACTTATAGATGATTTAATACCTGTATTTATTTCTTGTAGATAAAATTTGTTGTTGATGGCAAATGGATAACAGATCCTCAAAGGGAGTCGGTAACAAGGGGTCACATATGTAACAACATTCTAAGAGTAGATAGATGATGCATTACGACTCAGGTCAATTGTTAGATGTATATAATCTGGTAAGCCGATGGTTTTCATCTTGATTGTTCTTAATCATCAATTTAAAAAATGTTGCGAGATACACTGGAAATTACAGAGTCGAACTATGGATTTCAAGTGAAAATTGAAAATCGTGGATGTGCAACATTCTAAGAATAGATTACTGATATATTCAAATATTCAATTATTGTCTTGTTTTTTTTATCATTAATCAGTTAGGGCTTGCTTGCACTTATGTTAATTTCAGCATAGTCTTATAACTTCTTAATTTTTATACAATACAGAATTTTTGTTTGGTTTTTATTAGTGTCCTAATATTATGATGAACTACTATAGGGTACATAAAGATTGAAGAAAATGTGGTTTGCTGTGAATTTCTAAAATCACCAGGCTTGACAGCTAATGGACCAGGAGGGGAGACGCTAGAATGAGCAGAATCTTAACGAGTGTCGTTTGCTACCGTCCTATTTGTACATTTGTGTCTAAAATTTTAAAAATTAGGAAATTTAGGGTGGGTTAGTGGGGAGGATTTGGGAGTCCATAACTGAGAAGTCGTAGCTTCAGACCACGCAATCATTGTATGAATCAGGGAAGAATTGTAGCCTCCTTCGTTTTTGTATTCTTTTGTTGTCGAAGCCAGGATATTTTACATGTGATATTTGATGACTTCCTACGTTTTCAAGTTGGCACGAAAGAAGCGAAAAAGGGTTATGGAGGGGAACAGCAACCGGCGCATAAAACCTCACTTGCACAATTATATACGTAACATCCCTTCATAATCATTACACAATTTAGAATAGAACATACAGTGCGGTAATGAAAGATATATTTAATAGTGTTTAAATATAAATTTAAACCTTCAACCTTTCCAGGCAGATTGTCTGATTCTTCCTCACTTTGCAATTTCTCTTTGGATATATAGGAAAGAAAAAGGTGGGCCATATGGTAGACTAAAATAAAGAAACCAGAAATAAGTAAAAAAAGAAAGAGACTGTAAATTTATCTTTAGTTAAAAATTGATAGAACCTTGATAAAGATTCATTACAGTTTATCCCATCATCATCTGATAGTCTTGTCTTGAATGTTTCTTTCTCCATATCTAGTATTTTTTCTTCTTGAACACTCACTTCACTTTATTTGACAACCTTGTGATTCCTGAGTAGATCAATAAGTGTTTGTGTTCTTTTTTTAAGATTCAATCTCATTTTTCATGGAAATCTGTCATTCTTGACCTTCTATAACTTCTATGGTTTCTTTAAAGCTTTTAGGTTGAGAATCTTTTATCTCTTTAATTGTAGTCAAAACATAATAAATAATATCAACATGCCTAAACCTATGTACATGTTTGATTGTTTCTGCTCTTCCTATCAACCTTGATAGTTGGAATACAAAAGTACACCTTTTGACCTTCTTGAGTGAGAGATAAAATGTTGATTTTCATCGTTTAATGTTCCATCGTCTAACCCCACCAAACAATTTGATGCATCACTATAAGGTTCTACCTCATCCTTTCTTTGGATCTTTTCACAACATAATCATCGAATGTGATATCCTTGCTACTGGAGGCATTTAACTTCTGTAGGTTCCAACCTCTATAACTTATACCCCTTCAAACCTTCAATGTATCTAATGAAGATACAAGCTCATGCTTTCAATTTATCTTTATTCACATGTGAAAATGTCAAGGTGCCAAACGCTATTAGACTATCATAATCTATTGACCTTCCACATATCCATGAGAGTTCTACAATTTAGAAGGGACACCGACTCCTATCAGATAAACGATATTAATGAAAAAAGAGAAAAAAATATCTTTATCATTAACAACCTGTTTGTTTCTAAGTATCACAAGTGAGGAGGGAGGGGTGAGTGAGTGTAATGTATGTTTGGTTCTGTGTTTTTGAGGGTGTTCAAGCGGATGGGGGAGCGGGTGAGAGCGTTGTTTTTTACTCTTCACAAAAATGAAGAGATTTGTGTTGATTCCACGTAAGCACAATGCTATTTTACTTTGATACCTTGGATGCATTCTGAATATATTAAAAATAGTGAATACATTGGTGGGTAGTTGTGCATGCATTCAGAATACAATGGTGTCAGTTTGTGAAAGTTGTGCTTGCCGTGCTTAGAGAGAGTGAACCTTGTATTGTGAGAGCTGGTTTTGTTGTGCCCAGAATGAGTGAACGTGAGAGCTGGTTTATTGTTAGAGTTGTTCAGTTTTATGTGCTTGAGGAAGAAAAAGAAAAAAAAGAGGTAAAATCACGAGTCTCTGTTGATTTTTTTACTAGAATCAATTTCGCTATACGTCTCCGGAAACAAGCATAATCAATTTTCCAATTTTTCCAAATGGTGCATGTTGGTTTTATAGAATAGATTATATAGTTTTTAAAACTAGAACGAGAATCGATCCTCGTTATGTGACAAATGTGCTATAATTGATTTTGGTTTATCTATAACTACATACAAAATTGATTTTGTGAATTTATAATATTTTTTGTTGTGTTTTTTTTTTTCTAGATTGGATCTTGGGTGTTGTGGTGGTTGGATACCCCTAGCAGCCCCATCATTGTTAATTTTAACCCAGTCTCGTGAAGGAAACTCTCATCTAACAGGAAGAGGACGAAGAACTTTACCACTACGAGTATTAATACCAAAAAACTTAATCACGTTGAAATTCAACATATCATTCTTCATTGGACCTTTAAACGAATTTTCCACTAGACAAGTTAAATCTTTAATTACTGAAATAGCCCAAAAAACCTCAATCTTATCCTGAAATGTAGCATAATTCCTCATACACCATATCATCTGTACCGGTGAGACCCATACGAATGAAAATACATCTCCTCATCAATGGGCGGACCGACACCACGAATCTAATTACGCTTAAGCAAAGTTAATCAAGCTAATCAATGGTTAAGAGCTAGGTAATGTATTCCTAAACGTGACCCAAACCCTTTAATCTGGCCCAAGAACCAGGTACGTCATCATATAGTGTTATGACTATCGAGTGCCGTATACTAAAACTGACTTGAGCGTTGGAGTGCCTTCTGCAGGTACCATCCGAGTTTGGGCTACGAGAAGACCGAGAGGTGGAACGAGTAGAGGGAAGGAAAGATCTTGCTTGGAGAGGAAGTGAAGTGTCATCCGATCGACCGATTAAGGAAGGACAAGAGCAATCTCAATAGTTCTCTAGGCCTCAACCTTGTTCGAGAACATCATCCAAATAGAAAAATTTATCACAACAAGCTTAATCAATTTAATAAAAGAAATAAAATCATCCTTATTAGAGAAATGAGAAGTAAGAAAACTCTTCCGAGCCCAACTCAAAATATGCAAAGCATTAGAACATTCAAAAAATAAATGTTGAATAGATTCCTCAAGCTTTTCACAAAGCGTACACATAGAACATATATGCAAACCTTTATTCTGAATATGTTGATTTGTAGGAAGCCGCCCATGAAAAACTTTCTAGAGTACTAGAGTTTTGGAAGGCGGAATAGATGAAGGCCAAATGAATTTACCCTAACCACAGGGAATTCCTGGTTCCAAGAAAAAAGTCCTAGCCAATTTAAGATTGAAATGACCAGACTCATTTAGAATCCAATTAGGAATATCCTGTTCCTCCCTAACCATGATATGATTAAAAAAATGAGGCATCTGCTGTAAAGATAAGGAAATATTCCAATCACAACCTGTCCAAAACTGAGAGGCTGTATCCGGAATGCTAACACCATAAGATAACCTTGCAATATTTGCTAAACAAGTAGTAGAAAACCATTTATCATTCCAAAAATTAATAAAAGAACATGCACCAACAGTCCAAGAAATATAATGAAGTATAATAAAATAAATCTTCTTAATTCCAGGCCAAAGAGATGAAGATCTATAAACCACTCTAAACTTATATTTTGATTTAAGAACCCTATCTTTCAAGAGCAAAGACCAAGACCTGTTGCTATAAGCAAAGTTCCAAGCAAGCTTAAGAAGATATGCATTATTTTCATGATGAAGATTAATAATCTTCAAACCTCCATTCTCAAGAGGAGAACAAATCGTATCCTAATTCACGGTGACTACGCGTTTTTTCATAATATCATCAGTCCAAATAAAATTTCGACACCACTGCTCAACTTGGTTAAGAAGTGAAATAGGTCATTTATACATATTACAACTATAAGCTAGAAATCCAGTAATCATCGTATTGATCAACTGAATCCGATTCATCATGCTAAAAGATTTACCTTTCAAAAATGTTCTAGCTTCAATTTGACTCTATCAGCCAAAGGTTGAAGAATTCGACACTTTGGAGCACCAACAAAGATAGGCACTCCAAAATAATTGAAAGGTAAACAACCATGACTACAAGAAAGAATACGTTGAATTTTGGTGACAAATCTTGCAGAATTATCCATGGTGAAAAAACTACTTTTAGAGTTATTAACATAATGACCAAAAAAATCACCATATATTTTAAGAAAAATACTCAAATTTCTAAGAGACTTAATATCCCCCTAAAAAAAAAAGTATGTCATCAGCATATAAAATATGAGAGGGAGTGAAATAACCGTGCAGACTAGCCATATGTAAACTTTTCTTATCATTCACAAACTTAGAGATACCTCTACTAAGAATTTCCTCTGCAAGACAAAAATGTAAAGGAGACAAAAGATCATCTTGTCTAACCTCTACTGCAAGGAAAAAACCCACCAAACTTCCATTTATTCCAATAGAAAGCATAGATGAATGAAAAATTGTACTAATCCAACCGAAAAACGAGGGGTGAAAACCAAAGCGTGTCAAAAATAATAAAAAGAACTTTCAACTCAGAGTGTCAAAGGCTTTATGAATATTAACTTCGTAAGCCACATTACCTCCTCTAACCTTTTTAGAAATCATGTTAATAGCTTCAGAAGCAATACCAATGCAATCCTGAATTTGTCTACCCTGCACAAACTCATATTTATTAGGAGAAATGATTCTAGCAGCCACAATTGCAAGCCTATCCGCCAGTATCTTGGAAATAATCTTAAATTTGAAATTAGCAACAACAATTGGCATGTAATCTTTAATTGAGTTAGCACCTTGAATCTTAGGAATAAGAGATACCACATTACTGTTTATTCCAGGGAGAACCCAATTTTGTTTAAAAAACTGTTGAACAACATTGCAAACATCTGTCCCAATAATGTCTCAACAAGAATGATAAAAAAAACAGCAAAATCATTAGGATCAGGAGCACTATTACCATTAATAAAAAGAACAGTCTTGATTTCCAAAAAATCAGGACATTTAATCAACATCATATTCTCCTCAGAGGAAACTCCCAGGAATATAAGAACCAATAAAATTTTCCATATTACTTGTATCCGGAATATAGAAATAGACTTAGCATAAAGATTTTTATAAAAGTCCAAAATATGATCCTAAATGAGTTTAGGATCCTCAGTAAACTCATTATCAATCCGTAGACGATGAATCATTATAATTATTTCTCCTTTTGACCACATCAAGGAAAAAAACAATATTTCTATCTCCATCTTTGAACCATAACATCTTAGCCCTTTCTTTCCATAACAAATACTAACAGTGAAGAGCATGGTCAAGCTCCTCTTAGCAATCTTTTCTTGACAGAGAAGTCCATCTATATCAGAAAAACTAGCAGTCTCTAAGTTTTGTTGAATACCAAGGAGGAGACCTTGCTTAAGAAGAACTGCATTGTGAACATTACCAAAAAAATTTTATTTCAGTCTCAGAGCTCAATTTTCAACCTTTCTAACTTATGTTGCAAAATAAGCATAGGACAACCAACAACCTTATTAGTCCAAGAATCATGAATAAGTTTTAGACATGAAGTGTCCTGAAGCCACGTAGAAAAGAAATGAAAATTGCCAACCTTCCTCAAAGAATTACTAGCAAGACTAGCAAGAATAAAGGAATGATCAAAACAATTTTTAACAAAAACTTGATAAGTACAAGAATCCCATTCATCCAGACACATTCCATTACATAAAGCCCTTTCCAGTCTTCTATGAATTCTATGCAACCCTCTCCTTCCATTACACCAAGTATAACAAGATTCAGCAAAAGGCATACAAAAAAGATCATTAGTATTAATCTAATCAAGGAATTCATTTCAAGAAACCTGATTAGGAGTCACCCGCCTTTATAGTCATCCGTCGAGAGCACAACAGTAAAATCTCTAAAAATACACCAAGGCCCTGTGAAGAAACTAAGATCCCTCCACAAAAGCCATCTAGCCAAGCATGTGTTAGCACCATAAACACCTGCAAAGCTAAAAATTTTATCATGCATAAGACAAGTTACAAAAATAAACTTTATTAACAATAGGATATATAGCCACCAGATGCATATTAACAGATTTGAAAAGGACATCAAAAGCAACAATGTACAACATCATAGGTTCAGCAAGAAAAACCAGGAGGAGTTTATATAGTTTAAGTAAATGATAAGTGCCTAATTTCAGAAATATTTGATATTAAAATATAGGCACTTGTGAGGATTTATTGCTAATTTACATATAAGATAATCCTTAATTTATGAATTTATATCTTTTTACATTTTTTATGAGCTTTATTTGAATAAGAGCATTTTATTCTCAAATTTGGTGTTAATTGCAGGTTTCTAGGGAAGATTGGAGAATTGAATTAAAGATGAATAATTTGAGCTGAAAAAAGAAAGTTGGAAAGTCTCAGAATACGTAAAAGTGTCGAAAAAGCCAATTTTGCAACAGGGATTCTCGCTCAAGCAAGATATTCTCGCTTGAGCGAGAATGCTCCAAGATAGTTTTTGAAAATGGACACCTTTCTCGCTAAAGCAAGAATTCCTCGCTTAAGCGAGAATGCATCATACAAATTGGGCATTTTTTTTGTTTTATCACTTATCTCATTAGCGCGACACAGGAAGCCACCTAACCCTAGTAAATTAGGTTAAATAGGAGGCTAGAGGCTCAACCCTAATGTGCCCGATTGAGAGAAAAACACCATTGAGTAAATTGTAACCAATTGGAAGAATGGAAGGTGCTAAAACTATGTGTGGCTAATTCTACCCATTGGGATTGAGAGTAATCTGTTCGACCTCTTGTGTATTAAGGTGATATTTAAATATTTAATATTATGTTCTTGATTGATTATTGGTATTGTTGTTTTGCTTCTAAATAGTTGTGACATGTTTGAGAATCTTAAATCTGTCTGAGAGGTATTTTTAGGGTTTTGACCTAAACAACAATACTTAACATATTTGAGTGTTAAAGATAGACTTGAAATGTTAATTGCCATTAACGTCTGAGTGTGATTCTAAGTTATTTTTATATGCGAAAGATCGATATTTAGGAAACATTGTTAAGAATTTTATATGCGAGAGATCGATATAAAATAGTTTTCTACGGGCATCAATTTTAATCAAAGAACCTAATATGAACATGCTAATCAAAATACATAAGAGTGAGAAAGATGAAACCTAATCCCTATTTTCCAACTTGAAGCAACCAATTGTTTGTCTGTTTTCTTATTGATCATTTCCAACACAATCACTATCAACACACTTTTTATTGTTCTGTTTATATTTAGCAAACATTGTACTTAATAATTCACCTGTTTCTTATAGGATCAATATCCGTTCTTAGGGACAATTATTACTTCTGACAAAGCAGTGCACTTGCCGTAGAAAGTCATTAGTAAACTAATCAACATCTCCACAGTTTTGTGGTTTTCCAGTCCTCTAACATTCTAGAAAATGAAGAGACCTTTATTGCGACATTGTAGAGAGAACTGCCTTAGTATTTTTTTTGGATTTACTAGTCCCCTTAGGTGGTCTCCCTAGTTTTCTTTTAGTGCAAACTATTTGCTCGCCAGTATCACTGACATCCTTCTCCATCTCATTAGGATCAACCCAAAATTTTGAAACAACATCTGCAGTTTCCAAACCTCCAAGAGAGGAAAAATGATTTTGCAGGACCAGCAATAGTGCTTTAACATCCCCAAGAGATTTAGCCTTCCGAGGGATTGGTATGAGGCGACGAAGATGGTACAATCACAATAGCAGAAACCTCTACATGATGACTATTAATGGAAAAGAAAGAATAGGGTAAATCCCTTGTGTATATTGAACACATAGGGTTATGTTTATATAGGAAAAGAAACGTATGGACTAAGCCCATTACATAAATATGAGATATCTAACAATATCTATAATATCTCATAATATCTCATAATATCAAATAATATCTAATAATATCTAACACTCCCCCTCAAGCTGGTGCATATAGATCATATGTACCCAGCTTGTTACAAATGTAATCAATCCTAGGCCCTCGTAAGGGTTTAGTAAAAATATC
>Ga0123342_1005964_pt1 | contig 17244 bp, 9 predicted proteins | sample Turbeawhitnodule_FD_89960 | JGI IMG/M metagenome (GOLD analysis project Ga0123342, IMG submission 89960) | Root nodule microbial communities of legume samples collected from Mexico - Turtle bean Mexico white nodule | ecosystem: Host-associated > Plants > Roots > Nodule | place: Mexico: Nepantla... | reverse complement strand
GAATCAACCAAAAAGGTTTAGCCTTCCATGCGGAGGCAAAACAAAAGAATTACTAAGAAGAAAATAAACTAAGAAAACCCTATGAAGCTCTCTCTTTTCTCCTTGATGCTTGTATCCTTTTATAGGCTTTTCTGCTCCAAGGATCTTGTAAACAATTTCCACTTTCCATAATTCTTTTTATTTTGCAGAAGTTTTGCTTCTAATTCTGTTTCTGGGATCTTGTAGCTTTTTCTCTTTCTTCCTCTCAGGATTTGTTTTCTGTTTTGATTCAAAGAAGCAACTTGAACTTTTGCATATTTGGCCCATTCACAAGTGTAGATGCTTCAGATCATTTACCCTAAAAACACAAAATTAACAATAATAATATATAAGGCCTAAATAAACCCAATTATAAGAATATTAATTAAAACAATGGATTTATTTATTATTATAGTCCAATAATCTATGATTAAGGCTATTGAGTGTGAATAAATATATGCTCATCAGTTATTTCTATTTCTTATCATTTACAAATAAGTCTTAAACACTGGTTGACTGAATTTACTGTTAGATTCTTTAGAAGATGACTTAGGGTCATTTGACCTTATTTATATTATCATCTCTTTGGTGTTAGATGACCTAACAATGTGTAAGACGAACTTTAGTGAAATCATTTTAATTTGATTGTTAAACAACCACTATCAGAAACCTATAACCATTATGATAGAGTGACATTATCTCATTACTTAAATCCTAAAATATAATTTAAAAGATAATATGCAGAGGTACAAATTTATTTGAAATGTTGTCGAAGGAGTACAATTTCAAGGATATCATTGGTAAAATGGGACCAATAGCCCATTTCTATTCTACAATTTTCATGTTTTTCTTTTGGAAAATGCATACAAGTATAATTCTTTTTAACTTGGAATTTGTAAGAGAGTGAGATGATTTTGGAAAGTCATTTATGATATTGGCTTGTTTATGAGCTTGAAGCATATACAACTCAAGTGACTTTGCTCTGAGTTTTTAACTCTGGATGATGATTGTGTGTCGATGCCACTCATACAATTATGTCTTTGTCTTGGGAAATATTTTTTGGAAATTCATTGATTTCAAATATTTTGTTTGATTTAGAGGGAATTTTGTATATAATTCAGATATAGACTTCATTCAAGGGAGAAACAACATTTCTACTTATGAGCGATTGAAATTTTTGATCAAGAGAACATGTTTCTCTTCGTGAACCGTATTTATTATTAATGTGACTGATCCACAATACATGAGAAAAGTCTAAAATCCCCCATTTTTTCCTGTGTTGGGAAGTTTTGTTTTGCAGACCAATTATTTTTTATGTACCGGTGAGAGTCGCACGACCGACATAACGTCTCGAATCCTAACGGCTGGCCAGCCGAATGTAGTTAAGGCACACGTCCGTCAAGCCGACCGATAGCTCAAACCCAATTACGCTCAATTAAGGTCAGCAAAGCTAATCCGTGATTAGGAGCTAGGTAATTCAGCCCTAAACACGACCCAATCCCTTAACCTGACCCAATAAGGAAAGCCCACTACATGTAATATAAATAACGCACATTCCAAGAAACAGGTATGTCATTATCTACAGTACTCTGACAACCGAGTGTCGAACCCCTTTTGCTGACTTGAGCGTCCGAGTGCCTTCTGTAGGTACCCCTCGTTCGGTGTTTACGAGAAGACCGAGGACACAGGTTACGAAAGAAAGGTGAGTAACGAGCAGAAAAGGTTGGAGAGCAATACAACCGACCGACAGGAAGGAAGAAGATGAATCCTCTCAATAGTTCTCTAGACCACAATCCTTATATGAGAACACTTTATTTGTACTAAATATATAATTTCATTAATTTATTATATTCATGGTAATGCATCTCAATTATTTTATATTTTGTATTTTAGTTATCCTTCTAATCTTAACCAATTCAGAGAAAGGCATGTGTCTTTGTCATCCATGACTTTAGTAGGTCACTAATTTAAACCATTTCAAAATAAGGCATAATTTAAACCATTTCAAAATAAGGCATATCTGATTATGATAAATGAAGTACTCTTTGTTGGAATTGAAAATCAAAACGGGCTTTTGTTCAATCTTCCATATGGATCCTTTCTTGTACCTAGGGGTAGCACGAGGTTAGAATATGCAATTAATGAATGCTTCCAATTAAATTTGAACTTACACCCCATTTTTATACAGAATGACAAAAATGCTCTTAAATAAAAGGGTATGGATAAAAAATTACAGATCTCTCTTTTTTAAATACTTTTAATGATTTGAATTTCTGAAACACTTGTAGATTGTGAAATCCTTTTTTCAAATACATTTTCAAATTTTATTTTCTGAAAAAAAATTATTTAACATATTCTTTTGCATTCTAGAATTGCCTTTTCATAATAGAATTTTGATTTTTTAATTTTATTTCCAGAATACAATAATAAATTTCACATTTATTTTTCTGAAATATTTTTTTACTTCTTTATTTCAAAAATAAAATATATTTTTGGAAATTTAAAAATACATTATAAGCATGTTCAAAAAAGTTGTGCAGGAAAAAATTGTCTTATAATGTTACGCGAGTGGTTGGTAAGGGCGATAAAAGTGAATTCATGATGTGTTTGTTTAGACAAAGGATTTTCCAGTACTAAAGGAAACTTAAAACTTGTCACATGTGTAATAATTATACTTAATATTTCATCATCTAAAACATAAATGTATAAATTTAATCATTATAAACTTCAGAACTTCTTCCTTATAAATTTGGTAACTTATTCTTTGTAAACTTATATTCATCCATTACTAAATTTGTATAAAATTATAAACTTTAACAAGTTTTATTAATCTAATATTTTTTATTATATTATTTAGTAGAGGTAAATTATGCACTCATTTTCTTTCGATTGTCAATTTCAAGGTTAGATATCAATTTTTTTTTCTTATTCATTATATTTTTCTCTTTATTTTTTATATATACTACGTTAAAAAATTATTATTATTTATGTTAAGTTAATAATAAATTTGTATAATTACTTATTAAACAAAATTGTACTGATTGTACCAATAGTATCTCAACAAAAGAAATTTTTGTTTTTAAACCAAAATCACTTTGATAAAATCTATACATTATCTTCCAACACAATCGCTGGTGACAAAAAAGAGAATCTAATGAATGAAGCTATAACATTTCAAAAGAAAGCAAGTTTTGTCTTAGATACTTTTATTCCAGATACATAATTTACAAACTTTTAATAAACTTATAATTTTTTTTAATATTTCAACATCTAAAAGTAAACTAAATTATGAATTTAATAATTATAAACTTATAAAAAAAATCAATATAAACTTATATTCATCGATAACTAATTTTGAAAAAAATACTAAATTCAAATTTTATAAAGTTAACCATATTTTGTTGTATTATTTAGTATATGGACCTATTTGTCGTTAATATGTTATATGTTTAGAAAAAATATGAATAATGATGTTTATATAAAAAATAATAGGTGACAGTCACTTTTATTATTTGGATAATTTACTTTTATTTATATTCTTGAATTTTAAATATAATTAAGACTAAAATAGAAATATTAAATGTATATATATTTTATATGTTATTATTGATTTTTTTTTCAGTTTTAAAATATAATTAAAGATAAAATAAGAATATAAAATATTTACACTCAAAAAAGAAACCCTTTATATTATTATAGATATTACGTCACTAAATTTATAATTATTTATTAAAACTATTTATTAAGTTATTTAAAATAATTCTTAATATAAATGATTTCATAAGACTTTAAAAACTATATTAGTTAATTTTGATTTAAAAAAGATAAATTTATCATTAATCATTAACATAATAATATTTTTTTTAGATATGATTGATATAATAGTATAAAAAATTCAATCTCTTAATACATTAATCAATATAAGAACCAAATATAAACATAACAATCTACAACACCCATAAGGGTGAATTAATCATTTAAATAACCACATAACATGATATTTCATACATATATACATATATTAGTCATACATTTTTCATTACAGAAAGCACCACATCAAATTACATCTGAATCATATCAAATTACATCGGAATCATTTGTATCCAATAATAAGAGTTTTTAACTTCATCTCAATCTTTTAAAGTATCTTATCACACTCAATGCCTTTTAGATGATTTCTACTAATCATTTCACAAGATACTAGAATCTAACCCTTAAAAAACATACTGAATCAAGGAAATATTTGTTTTTACTATAATCAACATAATGATTGTATTTATAATATTATAATAATTTAGAGTATTATAAAAAAAATTAAATAACTTGTTTTATTTTTTAATTTTATATTTCTAATTGTGATACATGTTTATATTGTAGGTTTCTGATAAAGGAAGTGTGCTAACAAATTCTGGAAATCAAGATGAGCATATGTGATTGTTGAAGAATTTAGTATAATACGGAAATAATTTATTGACTTATTTTGTGCTTTGTAGCAATATGTTATGTTTTCATTTGTAGTACCTAGTCGTTTTATATTGCTTCATTGTAATTTTTTAACTCATATTTTGTGTTTAATTCGAATTTCAATTTGTTTACTTTATATATTTTGTAATACTTTTATATATATTTTGATATATCTTGTTAATTGATGAATGTTATAACCATTTATTTGTTTTATTTATTGAAAAATTACTTCAATAAACATAGATAAATAAATACAATAGATGTAAATAATTGTGGTTTAAAAAACACATGAATGCCTAATTGATAAATGAATAAAATAAATAAATTTTCGTAGTTTTGAAACCTATGGTATTTTTTACGGAGGTTCTGGAACCTATAGTATTCTACGGATGTTCTTCAACATTTTACGAATGTTTTGAAACTTATGATATTTTATGGAGGTTTTTAAACCTATGATATTTTATAGAGGTTCTAAAACATGTGATATTTTACGAAGGTTTTGAAACCTGTGTATTTCCCGGAGGTTTTGAAACCCATGATATTTTATGGATGTTCTACAACCCATGATATTTTACAGAGGTTATAAAACCTATGGTATTTTATGAAGGTTTTGAAACCCATGGTATTTTACGGAAGTTTTGAAACCTATAGTATTTTATAGAGGTTTTAAAACCCATGGTATTTAACAGGAGTTTTGAAAGACTTTTCCATAAGTTTAAAAAAACACCGAGAAACACATTTTTCAGAGATGGTTTAGTGGAGAAAACTGCAACATTTGATAAATGAGTTTTACTCTCGAGTAATGTAAAATAAACCTCGTTAAAATATTTTTTCTTATAATGAAAGTTGTTTACAATTTTATCATTTAAATAACTATTTTTTAATTTTAAATGATTATTTCCATTAAAAAAGTACACGATACAAAAATTACATTAATATATAATGGATTTTTTTTTTTAAAAAAATTTGTTTCCAATTTTATCCTTTATAATATTAAAATATAACAAATTTAATAATAATTTATTATTTATTTTAAATTAAAAAATTAATTTTAAAAGTTTAGAGAATTTTAAATTAAAAAAACAAAGAACACAATTTATTAAAAATAAATATACTTATAATTTAATAAATAAATCCATTAACACAATTTTACTTTTTATAAATTAGAAATAATTTATTGAAAAAATAATTATTGTTATAAGATTATAAAATTGTGGAACTCTAATATTTTCGTTTTATATAATAATATTTATAAATTTATATCATATATTAATTTAAAACATTATAATTATTATAAACTTAAAAATATAACATCTATATAACAATGATAACAGAAAATAGTTTTTAAAATTTTTAAAAAATGTAATAAGTATGAGAACGCATATATACTTAGTTTAGTTAAATATTTTCGGTTTTTACACTACTTTTTATTTTTATTTTCTATGGTGGATTGTGTGTTATGATTTAAAAATATTATTAAAATAAAATAAAGAAATGATGTGACTGACAAATCAAGAGTGCTAATAGAATATGATATTCTATCTTTCTAAATAATAACAAAACTCTTTCAATACAAAAGTATTTTAAATTTTTGAATTAATTTATTACGAAATAAATATATCGAAAGCAGATTGTTTAGTTATTATTTAATTCAAGAAGTCCAACGACCACACGCTTCAGCCTCCTCTTTATAAGACGGTTTGTAAGTCAATTTTTTATATTCATAAATTATATTTTAGCTTAAAATGTTTTTATTTATTTATCTCACTATAAATATAATTTTTAATTTGAATTTAAAATAGTGTTGTATTTTCAAAATAATATTATTTTCAATTTTAAAACACGTATTTAATATTTGCTATTAATTCAAAACATAAAATGTATCTCATTCTGTTTATTTACGTTACAAAACATTAATTAATATTTTTTATCCAAAAAGAATCGTAACCATCTTAAAATGTAAGATTTTTTTTCAACAGAAAAATGAGGAAACACAAAAAAGTCAAGAAAAAGCAACTAACCTTAAATATATGTTATCTCATATCCTTAAAACAGATATGTGAATAAATTGCATTGTAAAGAGCAGAGGAAAAGGTTTTCCAGTGAATTTTGGTTGATCCCAAACCTACAAACTGGGATCAGCCACTCGCTAATCAAAATCAATTCATTGAATTCCTTTCTCACTGTTAATTTTCTGATAACACCAATTTGTTGGTTCATTAAATCAATCTTAATTTATCTTCATTTTCTGGTACGTACCCATATAAAAGGAAGAAGCAAAGCATCTTCTTCTTCTTTCAGAAATCACGCCTCTGCCGTCTAATTTTACTTCTCAATTCTCTGTGAGTGCTTCTACTCTTCTTTTCTTATTTATTTATCCATTGTTCTGTTTCTTTCAATTGGAAATCAGTTATCAGTTTTTCGTCTCTTCAGTTTGATAAAGTATCAAACTTTTTGGATTTTTCGTGAAAAATTTATAGTAAGGTTAATCTCTGTTTATTGGCTTGGGATATGGGAGGGGTTCTCAATTTAATCTCTGTTTCCTGCACTTGACTTTAACACTTCTCGTTAAGGTTAATAATGGCGAATTTTGCTCTGTCACTCTTTCGTTTAACTCTGTCTTCTTTTTCTTTCTTTTTTTGAATTTTCTGAATGCATGAAATTCTGCTACTGTTGTACTTTGATGATGCTAGTGTTGTTTCTTCATAATATTAAAGTTTTCATTTTTGTTTTACCCTGTTGTGAGGAACTTTATAAGATGAGAACTTCACGTGTTTCTGACTAAATTCCCATTATTTTTCAAAAATTTGTGTGGAGTGGACTAGGAGCTGTCTCTACTCTCTTCTCTATCATTCTAATGCACCCAGTACCCAATTAACTCTTGTGATGTTTTTCTGCTGAGAGGGAGTGGTTGTATTGTCTCTGTTGTTGTTAATAACATAGGCCTTGTCAGGATAAATTTACCTCTTGTAAGAGAAGATAATAAAAAGAAGAAAAAAATGAAGATTATTTAAGAAGTTAAAATTAGTTAATGAATTAAGTTTTCTCGTATATTTTGTCAAAAAGTTGTTTTTAACTTATAACGGATGTTTAATCATTTTATCATCATCACTGTCGTATCCACTCTTAACTGAGTGCATAAAAGATTAAGAAATTGAAGGAACTTATTTAGCAAAGAAATTATAAGTAACTCACCAGTTTCTTAATATTATTAACAGATCCCTGCAGCCATAGTGGGCAATCCACTATGGCACTGCCGCCAGATACTACTCTCCCAAGTTATTGGTTGAATTGGAGGTTCTTCCTATGTGCACTATTTATTGTAATGACTATGGGCCTAGCATCATTTTTGATATGGAAGTATGAAGAATTCAGTAAACCAAGGAATGAGAGAAGAGAAAGGCAGAGAGAAACAGCTGGGACTCTTTACGAGGATGAGGCATGGAATACATGCCTTAAAGGAATTCATCCTGCATGGCTGCTTGCTTACAGGATATTTTCTTTTGTTGTGCTTTTGTCTTTGCTCACTACCAATGTGGTTGCTGATGGAGGTGGTATATTTTACTTCTACACTCAGTAAGCTTACATTCACATATCCTATCTATTCTAGTCTTGATGCAACTATAGCGATGATATGGGCTAAATAAGTTATGAACAAACTTGTTTGAAGTTATCTTTTATTGCTACCTCAATAGCAAGCTAGTGACTTGTATATTCATTTATTTATTAGTTACTTTGGAGCAACTGGTGGGGCTTTTAAAGAACATTTTCTAGTTGGAAGTTCTTTGAACCTATGAAGCTCAGCTCTTCAATGTCGTGTCTCCCTATCCGACAAAGGACACCTCTACGAGTTGCTAAAGTGTCAAATTTGGAAAAACATTTTTTTCGACACTCTTTAGATATAGTCCAACATGGTTCCAATACAATGTTAATGAAGGCATATACATTGATTTATTTAACAAGTTGGAAAGTAAGAAACCTATTGTGTAGGGTTCTATTTCTCTGAAAACATAAACCGTCTATTTCACATTTACATTTGGTGTTTCTCCTTCACTATTTAAATTTGTCTTTAGATGAATTTAACTTAGAGGATATCTTTTTCAATAATGGTAATCAATAAGGGAGTGAAGTGTCTTAAATGAATTAAATCCTTTTTTCACTTTTTAGATTTTAGATGGATTAATTAGTTCTGTTTTTGTGTTAGGAAATAATGTATTTATAGTTATATTTAACTAACTTTTTATAGATCATTTTGAAAATAATCTTGATTGTCAATTTAAATAATTCATAATGTTCAATGTATATATACACACATCGACCTATTTTTGGAAATTATAAGTACTGTCATGTCTATGTTTGTATCCTCGCTTCATAGCTTTGGATAGAGTTATTCTATTTAGAATTTGTTACAACCCTGGGACAACTTCTGCTCTAATTTTCTGTTTAATTAGTGTGCTTAAATCTCAAATTTCAGTTTTCTATCAACAAAACTGGTCTGGATTCAATTCTTCTGTTCCTTCTCTGCACCTCAATCATATATCCTCTTTAAAATGCTGCCAACTAAGTGAGAAATGAACACTTCTCTTAAATGTATACCTCTTTTTGTGCATAATTGGAAGTATTTTATTTGGGGATAGCATTGGGGACAGAAGATTTGAGTTAATCTAATAAGTCAACATTGAAGAGCGTTGATCTGAAAGCACATATATATTGCATGTATTGGAGTATTCCAGACCCGTGTGATGAAAGAGTGTATGTTTGAAGAAAATGATTACCTGATTGACTTTTATGATAAAACATCATTGTCTTAATCTTTTTTCTTGATTAGTTGGCTAGAAATATGCTGATTACTTCTTTGGTGTTGAACAGGTGGACATTTACTTTGGTCACTATTTACTTTGGGGTAATAACACTTATCATCTCTAACTCATCTTCTGATATTATAATGAAATTGCAACTTTTTTGAGTTTAGGGTGGAACTTGTTCCAGTTGGGTTATAATACATTCTGAGTTACAGGTTTATATGCTCCTTAGGAAAAAAATTTGAACCTGTCAGTCAACTTTTCTTTCTCTTATTTTGATTTTATTCCTTCTCCAAGTGACTTCTGCTCTTAATTTCACTTTCAGTTTGGGTCTTGTATCTCCATATATGGATGTTTCTATAAACACAAAACAATTGATGGCAACACAGTCAATCGGGCAGATTTGGATACTGAACAAGAACAAGGCACTTATGTGGCTCCTACACTTGATGGTACTCCAGAATTGCCTAACCTGTATAAGAATTCCAATACCTATCAGGAGCCTCACACTCGAAATATTGCTAGTGTATGGGGTTATATTTTTCAAATAATTTTTCAGGTATGTGAATTTGAAAAGTTATCAGGCTTATCTTAGAAAAGTTTATCTGTTTGAGATGGAGAAAGCATGGATTGCCAAATAACATTTTTAAACTGGCTTTTACAAAGAGCCAAATAGAATTTTTTCAAAATTAATCATGACACTGTAAAATATTTGATTATAGCCTGGAGAGTTTTTTGAGAAACTTGTTTTATTGGCATTTTAGGTAGTCAACATCCTTTATATGCATGTATTGTCTCTACCAAACATTTTTAGGGTGTTTCACCAACTAAAACTTATTATGGGACAGAATTGTTTATACACACCCTCTGTGTTGTTTTACTAAATTTGTTTAACAGATTGAGCATCTATAGAGAATTGTTTTTCTTGTCTCTTAGTTGCTCTTTCCCTCTTTTCTTTCTAAATTTTTTCTGTCAAGAACACGATTGGATAAGAAAGTTCCTAGTGTAATAATATTTGATCCGTCATGGCTGAAAAGGAATTCTGCTAAATGTCCATGGTAGTAGTAAGCTATCCTTACCCAGATAGCTAATTAATCATTTAAGTTATAGTTTGAAAGTCCCAGTTACCTATTTAATTTTTAGAGAAAAGTGTTAAAAAAATGTATTAAAATATAAATTTGCAGATGAAGGTTTACTCAACGATCATAAGTTTGTAAAAGCCTCTGATGCAATCTCTCTGTCAAAGTTGTGTGTTTTTTATAATGTCTTCTTGTTCCTCTCGCCTCGCTCCTTTTATGCTACTTAATTCAACACTATTGCATGCTGTAAAAAAAATTAAACACTTGCATTTGATTATCATTGTGTTATTGATTGGTTGAACTAGGCAATCTACTGATTTGTTTTCATTTTCTTTTTAATATATAGACTAGTGGAGGTGCTGTGGTGCTCACCGACATTGTATTCTGGCTAGTCCTTTATCCATTTATGACAGGCAAGGATTTCCGTCTGGAATTTGTGAGTATTATTGATCCTGTCCCTGGTCTGCCATTTTATCTTTTGGTAAAGAAAGTTATACTTAATATACTAATAAAACTTTTGGAGAATGTTTGGCCTTTCCTTTATAGTTTCATTTTTGTTATAACACTTCTGGAAATTATTGATATTACTAATGAGTCTGTTGTCCTGTCGCAAGTTTGCAACTCATCATATCTATCCCAGCTGTATCATATTTTCCTTAAATGTGAGGGAACAGTTTTGTTAAAAAAATCATTAAAATTTTGCTTGTAGTTGTTTTGTCTTTTATTTATAGGATATTCAACTGGCACATGCTACATGTAATTAGCATCAAAGGATTTGTGCTTTTCTGCATGTGGTAAACATTGATTACCTCACGAAATATGTAACTAATAGGTGTGGTTGTTTTGAAATACCTTAACGAAGCCAAAGAAAGTTGAATGGGATTTTGGTTCTGATAGAATAGGCTGGTCCTCTGCTACTCAGAAGATATTTTCATAAAAGAATCCTAATGCTTGCACTTCTCAATTTGCAGATGGATGTTTGTCTACACTCCCTAAACGCTGTATTCCTCCTCGGTGAAGCATTATTGAATTGCATGGTGATTTTTTATTGTGTTTTATTTGTTTGCTCATGTCATTTCTCATTACGTACATACTAACTTCTTTCTTAACACATGCAGAGATTTCCGGTGTTCCGATTTGCATATTTTGTTTTGTGGACGTCTATGTTTGTGCTTTTTCAGTGGATCATCCATGCTTGTGTTTCACTATGGTAAAAGCCAGTATCCCATTTTCTGATGTTGCTTTTCACTTGACACAATTCTGTTCATAATTTTCTATCCGTTTTTCCAGGTGGCCTTATCCTTTCCTTGACTTGTCATCCCCATATGCAGCCTTATGGTATGTGTTCTTAAATTCAGTGCATCATCACAACTCAAATAGAATCTGTGAAATTTAAATTTAACTTTAACACTAATTGACATAAGATTACCCCTTCATATGTGAAACAACATTACTTATGAGGGGATGCTGACAACGAAACTAGAAATTTGGTTATGAAATTTTGGTTTAAGTCTTCAAATATGACAATCTTACAAGCAATATTATCATGTAACATTGCATGTTTATCTTACATGTTACCAAATGCAGCACTAGGTAATGAGATTAATTTAGGCATTCAGATGATGATATTTATCTCGCTCTCTTGTGGTACTTTTAGGTACTTAGGTGTGGGTGTAGTGCACATTCCATGCTATGCAGTCTTTGCTTTGATAGTGAAGTTGAAACACTTGTGGTTGTCAAAATTGTTTCCTGGGTCCTGTCAGTTTGTACGGTGATGATACATTCATGGGCAGTCATCGGACTAGAGCTGCCTTCTACATGGCTAAAGCAGATTTGTGTGGCATGTGTTTGTAACTTCAGATTGAATACATGAAACTTCTCTGCTCTACTCTAACCATGTTTATGGTATCTTCTATCCGAGATAAACCTTCTACAATATTCTTCTATATTGATCAAATCAACCCCAGTAAAATGTTACAAAAAGTGCTGTTCTTTTTTAGTATTCAGTAAGTATGTTAATAGCATCTGCCTAGCTATGTCAATATGATTCTTCAAAGAAATTACACGAGTTAAATTTTCAGGTGATCGTAATATAAACAAAATTATTTTGTTCATTTATAAGAAATTGTAATGAAGATGGCTTTTTAAAGTAGTTACTATTAAAATTAATAAATTCATATTATAATTTGTGATTATATGACAATGTAAAATTCCAAGTATTTTTCTAATGACGTCTTCCTTGAACACCAGTTATACTTTCACTTTTGATTATCACCCTAATTTTTTGGACGAACAGTGATAACTTATTTCCTTAGTTTTGTTACGTTTGAAAGTGATTTGTACGAAGTCCACGTCTTAAAGTAGATCTGGGTAAAATAAACCCTTCAAATTGTAATAATAAGCAACTCTAATCAACACTGTATTTTAATATAATAAATCTGCTAACTACGAATGTAATTTATTCCATCTGCATGCTGTTTTAAAATATGAGAAATGAATAAATATGAGCATTCTATAACAAATCATGAATCGATTAAAATATCAATAATTGATTTTCTCATCAACAATTAAAATTAGTTACTTTTCATTTACTCGCTTTAAAGTAGTGATAAATAATGTCACAAAAAATATTCTTAATGAACTTCCCTTTAACCCTAAAATTAGTTGATAAAGTAAATAATATCAATAAAAGAATCAATGATCAATACTACTTGCATATTATGCATAATATAACAAAACATGAATGTGAAAGTATTAGTAATTGATTTTTTGTTATCAAAAGACAAATTACTGATTTCATACCAAATATGTTAGTTAACATGCAACGTTTTTATATGCAAGATCCTGAAGATTGTATGCAGCAGTGCTACTTGCCACAGCCGGGGAGAGAAGTCCTCTAAAGAGGATGAATGTTATTACTCGATGAGAAAACAAAATGTGTAAAAAACACTAAAATTCCAACTACAAGCATTTTCCACATGCCTCCAAGAAGTTGCTATTGGACGAGAAAACAAAACATATATATAAAGCAACTATTGTGGTTAGGATAGAAGAATTAACCAGTTTTTGGGTGCCTACCACATCCTTATGCATGTGTTTTCATCAACAGAAATTAATGGCTTAATCCTTATGCATCTGCCGGTACGACACCCTAGTAAATTTTCTTGGTTATGTAACCCAAAGTAAAGTGACCAAAGGAGAATAATAGCCGGAAGAATATGAAATAAATTTGAGGACATGGGGCTCCAAAGTTATGAAATAAAGTTGAGGCAGAGAACAGTAAAAAGTAGATAAAGTAAATACAAGTACCGATACCATTATACGAAAAATTATAATCCTATCAATTTACCAGAACTTACAATGAAATAAATCCTCGTTTGGTTCCAACTCCAACCAAACACCCCAAAATCCTTTTTCTCTTTTAAGCCAGACAGCACTTAGAATAAGTACCAACCAAGATAAACAACACTACCCATTCACTAACTCAACCAAAATCCGTGAGCTTTAAACGCAATATCTAGCTTATTGCTTTACATGTTCTCTGATAAACTCTTCCAGCTGAGATATTTCCCCAGTTAAACCAGAAGCATCTGCAGCTGTTACTTTGTTAGAGCACTGGGTAAAAGAAAATGGCTCATCCGGTACCCCCAGGGTGAACTCATTTGCAATGTCAGCATCTGATATCGCACTTCTTGATGCCCTCAATTTGTCTCTGGAAAATATATATCAAGAGTCAACAATAGAATTGACGGTGAAATCATGAAAATAATCAGGTTATCATATATTAAAAATAAATAAAAATGCACATTTCAATAAACTGATCAGTTGATTGAGAGCACAAATATAAGAATGTGAATGAAACTCAAAAGATTAGAGTAATTAAAAGGAAATAGAAGATACTTCTTCAATATGAACCAATCAACAATAACAGCATTGACATATGAATGTGTATATGTTCCATCCAACACAGAGAGAACCAATCACGATAACAGCATTGACATATTAATGTGTATATGTTCCATCCGACACAGAGAGAGCGCACAAATATTATCAACTGGACAATCAAACGAAATCATACAGTAGTTGGTGATAGATAAAGTGAATAGAGATAAGATTTGGGACTTTTAAGGCATACATTTCCTTCTCCATCTGTCTTCGGATAAACTCTTTTGTATGAGCAGTGACTTTGTCTGTTTTGTTGCAGAGAATAAGCACTGGAATCTTCTTCCTCACAACACTTCCTTTCGTCAATAGATCATACAGATACCTAAAAGTAAAAAGACAATGTTAGTATCCTGGTATCTGCTTTACTCACATCTTCCTCACGAAGAGTAAAAAAATATCAGTTATTTAATATCATAATGCTAAAATATCTTGAGTATGTTGTTGATATGTTCCATCATGGCTTATTAGTGCTTGCTAATATTGACAAAAAGTTGTAGATAATAATATAAAGATGATAATCTAGCAACTAATCAGAGGAAGGAATTACTCTGAAGCAGCTCGACAGTTTGGTAAAAAGTCCAAAGCATCAATCACAAAAACTATCCCAGCCGCTTGAGGCAAGTACTCATCCAGTTTGGGTCGAAGCCGAGAATGGCCAGGAACATCAACAATATGAACAGGTTTTATCTTGCCCTTCTGTCAAAAAAAAAAAAAAACATAAGACAATATTTGTTCTATTCTATTGTCCGATTCCACAATCAACAAACAAAAATTACGTCCCAAACAAGTTTCTTCTAACAATTAAGAAGTGAATTTAAATCTAACTCAATTTCAAGCAAGCATCTTAAAAAAACAGCTTAATCCTGTAATTCAAGAAAGTATTCTAGTGTGGGAAGCTACAATGTTACCCTTGTTTCCTAATTGTCGATGTGAGATCTCCAATATAACAACTAAAGGTAAATATCCTCTTTTTATGAAGATGAGAAGCCCAATTTGTTGCATCTTAAAAAAACAGCTTAATCTTGTAATTCAAGCAAGTATTCAAGTGTGGGAAGCTAAAATGTTACCCTTGTTTCCTCATTGTGAAGAATAAAAGTGTCTTCATTAGGCTCCATGGATGTAACAGTACCCTCATGAGTAGAGCCATCCCTAAGCTGCAGTAGGCATGAAAAGCGAGTCAATAACATTATGTTAGTATGAAAAATGTTAATACAAAGAAAAGCTAACACTTCCCAAGGAGTCTGATTATATCCCAACTTGTAATACCACTCAAATGTTACACAAAATTCATTTTAGGCACACAAAAAAATCATTTTAGGAACACCAAAAAAACTCAAGGTACTGAGATACATTTAAGGATCTGACCTCTTCCAATTGTCTCAAAAAATATTTTTCATGCACACAAACTTGAAAGATCCTAACCACATACTTAAATGACAAAGGTTATCTATCAACCGTCTCACACCATGTTGGTATCATTACTAAAATTTAAAACTAATGATGAAGGTACCGGGCTATGCATTTGAAAAAATGTCAACAATGACCTAACCTAGGTCTCAATCCTCTTCACCGAGAGCAAAACCTAATTTTTTTCTAATTTTCAGAATAACCAAACCAAACCAAACCAAGCCACAAACTAAACTATGATTGTGATTTGGAGCAAATACCTGATAGAAAAGAACAGTTTTTCCACTCCCACTGAGCCCCGTCAACACAACGGTGTTTGACTTCGCGCGCTTCAACAAACGTACTACAAACACAATCCAACAATGAACACTATTGATCGATTAGAAGAGTAAGAATTAGACGATAACGCGAACTCACCAGAGAAAAGAAGCAGCGTTGTGAAAATCGCGATGGCAGCAGCAACGTAAAGCTGATTCGGTGGAACCTCTCGAAGACGATCCATGGCCAGATTCGACAAGTGAGAAAATTGTTCCTTCCACTGCTCCAACTCTTCCATTGGGAACTCGAGTTTTTGACGTTTCGTTTTGGTGCTGGGTTCGATGTTTTCAACAAAGAGAAATAAGCCCAGTGAAACTCCTGCTTCTCAACAAAGAGGATGCAGAGGCAAGTTTTGACCGCCGTAGACGGCGGTTTTCAACGGCGCTCTGAATTTTCCGATTTGCAGATCTGGCGTGTCGACTGTCTAGCAGGCATTCTTATGAGCCTTTGAAATATGATATCAAACGACAAAGCAGGTGTCGTTTACACTATGTTCTTCTTTTACCTTATAGGCTTAATTATCTATATCTATGAGATTTTTTATAAAACATTTTTCTATTTTATTATTGATTATACATTAAATTATATATATATATATATATATATATTGCTTTTACAGTTAACCCCAAAATAAAAATGGTTATAAATTAACATAATATAGTAAATGAGATATTTTTTATATTTTTTGTTACAGATTAAAATATATATCTAATAGAATATCTCATTATATATTATATTAATTATAAATACTAGTGGAAACACAGTTACGATTGAGTTTCTGTATCTGCATTTTTTTTTTACTTAATTTTTACGATGATAGAAATTTAACATACATAAATAATTTTGTATGAGTTCGATGAGTCGAAATTGAAAAGTAAAAAATTGAGTGTAGAGAGTGATTAGAAATTGAGGTTATTTTATTTTATATGTGAGTTTTGGTATGAAAATGTGTGAGAGTATTTTTATTTGATATTAACGAAAGCAATTGTTTTACATTTCTAATTTTCATTGTTTCTTATAATTTTTTTATAAATATACTAGTGAAAACAGAGGCTGCTTTAGCGAGAGGAATACATAGAGTTGAGCATAGTAAAATAAGAAATTGAAAGATTTCGTTGAAATTGTTCGTTTGTAAATTTCCCGAAAAGGCAATCATAGGTTCTTCTCTCCATCGGAACAATAGGGTCGTTATGCTTATTACTAAACTTGTT
>Ga0123342_1005963_pt1 | contig 17244 bp, 12 predicted proteins | sample Turbeawhitnodule_FD_89960 | JGI IMG/M metagenome (GOLD analysis project Ga0123342, IMG submission 89960) | Root nodule microbial communities of legume samples collected from Mexico - Turtle bean Mexico white nodule | ecosystem: Host-associated > Plants > Roots > Nodule | place: Mexico: Nepantla... | reverse complement strand
GTAGCTCTTGGTGTAAGAGTGAACCAGTATAAATCTGTTTGTGTGATTCTCTCTTTCCTTGATCTCACATATATCTGTTTTAAGTTGTTTTTATTAACTGCTGATAAAAACAACCGATTGTTTCGACAAAACAACCAATTGTTTTTCTGATATCATCTTAAAATAGTTTTGGGTAGTTGTTTCCTTGATTCTTTTCTCTGTAATTCAACATTGATTTTCATTATACCTTCAAAGTTTTGTGAAAATCCCTCTTAAAAAATTCATCCCCCTCTCGTTTAAGGCCATATATTCTAACAGACAATGCTAGAGACAGATAGACGCCTCCACAAAGACCTTTCCATAGAATGTTGGAATGATCTTAGGGGAGCCTTGAGACACCGCCATATTACTTCTTACTACAATAGGGAGTTGATGGACAAGCTCCAAAGACTCCAACAAAAGAACATGAGTGTAGAGAAGTATAGGAAAAAGATGGAGCTTTACATGATGAGAACCTCTATTAGGAAGGAAGAACTCACCACCACAGCAAGGTTCCTTAGTGGTCTCAATCTTGAGATAAAAGATAAAGTAGAACTCTTGCCATACATGGACTTGAATGACTTTATCTAACTTTGTATAAAAGTTGAACAACAAATTTTGAGAAAATGGTCAAGTCAAAAGGAGAGCTCTTACTCTAACTCTTATCCCAAGAAAGAGTATAAGAAGGAAAGGGAGGATTGTGTCTCAAAAGATAAAACCAAAGAAACTCCCAAAATTTTAGGAAAAAATGTGTCTACCTCACAACCCCGCAATATAGACATCCAATGCTTTAAGTGTCTTGGAAGAGGTCACATAGCATCTGAATGCCCAAATAAGAGGACCATGATCTTAAGAGGGAAGGATGAGTATAGAAACCAAGATGATGAGTCTAGTGGGGGAGAAGAAAAAGAAAAGAGTGATGGGGCATATCCTTATGAGGTGGAATTATTGATGATTAGAGAACCCTCAACAATCAATCTAGTATAAACCATGAAACACAAAGACAGAACATCTTTCATACAAGATGTAAAGTTTTAGAAAACATTTATTCTCTCATTGTGGATAGTGGATCTTGCTACAATTGTTGTAGCATTAGGATGGTTGCAAAGCTTAATCTACAAGTTATACCCCACCCAAAACCTTACAAACTTTAATGGCTGAATGAAGATGGGGATTTAACTATAGATAAATGGGTAAAAGTCAGTCTTTCTGTGGGGAATTACAAAGATGAAATCTTACGTGATGTAGTACCCATGGAAGTCTTACCAACGAGATTACTTTTACCCAAAAGGAAAAAAAGTTTGTACTTTATCCTTTAACACCCTCACAAATGATAAAGGACCACGTACAAATGAAACAAAAAAAAAAGAAAATGAGAAAAATAAAAAAAATTAGAAAATCAAGAGAAAGTCCTAAGGGACAATGTTGAGGTGTGGGAGAAAAATTCTCCTTCCCACAAGGTCATTCGGATGGAAGAAAAATTTGAAAAACAATAAAGTTGAAAAGATACTTCTATCTGAACAACCTTCAGGCCTCCTTCTGTGTAAAGGAGAACTTGCATGCACTGCCACACTTGCTGAAGTTAGTGATCTACCTTCTCAAGTCAAAAAGCTTTTAAAAGAATTTGGTGATGTATTCCCTAAGGAAGGACCCATTGGACTTCCACCTTTTAGGGGTATAGAACAACAAATAGATTTAGTTCCGGGAGCTAGTCTACCAAATATACCGACTTATAAAACTAATCCTGAGGAGACTAAGGAGATAGAATCACAAGTTCAGGAATTGTTGGAGAAGGGCTGGGTTCAAAAGAGTCTAAGTCCTTGTGTTGTACCTGTTTTGTTGGTGCCTAAGAAAGATGGCAAGTGGAGGATGTGTTGTGATTGTAGAGCCATTAATAACATCACCATCAAATATAGGCATCCAATTCCTAGACTTGATTATATGCTTGATGAATTGCATGGGTCCACTATATTTTCCAAGATTGATCTTAAAAGTGGATATCACCAAATAAGAACCAAAGAAGGTGATGAGTGGAAAACTGCTTTTAAGACCAAATTTGGACTATATGAGTGGTTAGTGATGCCTTTTGGACTCACTAATGCACCTAGCACTTTTGTGAGGCTTTAAGAATCATGTCTTTAAGGATTGCATAGGTAAATATGTAGTAGTTTATTTTGATGATATATTAGTATATAGTCAAAGCCTAGAGTCCCACTTAAGTCACCTTAGGGAGGTCTTTTTAGTGCTTAGGAAAAATAATTTGTTTGCTAATGTAGATAAATGCCCTTTTTGTGTAGATAATGTAGTGTTTTTAGGTTTTATAGTCAACAAAAATGGGATACATGTTGACCTCGAGAAAATCAAAGCTATCCAAGAGTGGCCAACACCACAAAATGTAGGAGATGTTAGGAGCTTCCATGGCTTAGCAAGTTTTTATAGGAGATTTGTTCCTAACTTCTCAAATGTAGCTTCACCACTCAATGAGTTAGTGAAGAAAGACACTCCATTTTGTTGGAGAGAGAAGCATGAGCAAGCCTTTCAAAGGTTGAAAGCTCAACTCACTAATGCACCCATTCTAGCTTTACCAAACTTTTCAAAAACTTTTGAGATAAAGTGTGATGCATCGAGAGTAGGAATAGGTGTTGTGTTGTTGCAAGGTGGGTGCCCAATTGCATATTTTAGTGAAAAACTTCATGGTGCAGACCTCAACTACCCCACCTATGACAAAGAGCTCTATGCACCTAGTAAAAGAATCACATGAAGGAGGACTCATGGGCCACTTTGGAGTTGATAAAACTCTTGAGCTTTTAAAAGGAAAATTCTTTTGGCCACACATGAGGAAAAATGTTCAAAGCCATTGTCATAGATGCATTTCATGTTTAAAAGCTAAGTCTAAGACAATGCCCCATGGACTCTACACTCCTTTACCTTTTGCAAGTGCTCTTTGGGAAAATATAAGCATGGATTTCATATTAGGACTTCCTAGGACACAAAGAGGTTTTGATTCCATCTTTGTGGTAGTGGATAGGTTTAGCAAGATGGCTCATTTTATACCCAGCCATAAAGTGGATGATGTTAATAACATCTTTAGACTCTTCTTTAGAGAAGTGGTAAGACTACATGGTTTGCCTAAGACTATAGTTTTGGATACAGATCCTAAATTTGTGGGCCATTTCTGGAGAACTCTTTGGGAAAGGAAAGGAACTAAGTTGAATTTCTCAACTTCTTATCATCCTCAAACGGATGGACAAACTGAAGTTGTCAACAAATCTCTTTCCACTATGCTTAGGTCAATCATGAAGGGAAACCAACAATCTTGGGACGAATACCTTCCTCATAATGAGTTTGCATATAATAGAGTAGTTCATAAAACTACTAATATTTCTCCATTTGAGGCTGTGTATGGATTTAATCCTCTTACTCCTTTGGATTTGTTACCTCTACCTAATCCACACGAATTTGTGCATAAGGAAGGAATAACAAAAGCTAAATTTCTAAAGAAAATGCATGAGAGGATTAAAAACTAAATACAGAAACAAACAGAGAAATACATGAAACATAGAAATAAGGGGAAGAGAGAGATGGTTTTTGAAGAGGATACTGGGTTTGGCTTCACCTTATAAAGGATAGATTCCCTAATCAGAGGAAGTCTAAGCTTAGCCAGGGAGATAGTCCTTTCCAATTCCTCAAGAAAATCAATAATAATGCATATCAAATTGACTTGCCTGAGGAATATGGAGTACATACTACCTTTAATGTTATGGATCTAACACCTTTTGCAGGTAGTGAAGATGAAGAGGTAGAAGCATACGATTTGAGGACAAATCCTCTTCAAGAGGAAGGGGATGAAGGAAAAAGGTCAAGCTCAGGCCCAATCACTAGGTCCATAGCAAGGAAGATACAAGAAGATTGGGACTCTGATGGCAGAGACACCCTCCTCTATATGTTCAAAAATCCATAACCTAGTGTAAAATTGTAGAGTATAATTTACTTTCTTGCCAAAAGTAGAATACGAATTTTACTTGTAATTTTTCTTAATTGTAATTAGGGTTGAATTAGGCACCTAAAAACCAACCAAGGTTAAATTAAGGTTTCTAGAAGACTCCTAATTTAACCTAGGTCAGTCCTAAACCTAAAAAGAGTCACACGAAGCACACCTTGGTCATGCTTGCCTTGTGACTCCAAAATAGGCGCCAATTTCAAACCTCTAGCATTTGAATTTTCCCACCATTTACTTTGTACATTGATCGGACCTCTACCCTACATAAAGAGGTGCTTGGCTAATGAAATTATAAGATCAAATATATGAGTGAACTGCTGCCAAGTTTGCATTTTTTCTCACTCCCTTGTCTAGATTCTCTAGGATAGACACCTTGATCTTCTTCTTCACCTTTTCCAAGTGATATGGCTCAACTAATAACTCTCCCTACTTCTCATGCACCTTCAAGGAAACCGTAGCTCCATTGGAGTCATCCTTGTCTGCCACTTCCATTGAGCTTTCACACACCACCTCAAAATTGCAAAGAAATCCAATCGGAATGAAGGCTACACCATCAGAAAAAGTTATCACAACAAGCTTAATCAATTTAAGCAAAAGACTACCATCACTCTTAATAAAAGAAAGATCACCCTTATTAGAGAAATGAGAAGTAAGAAAAATCTGCCGAACCCAACTCCAAATATGCAAAGCATTAGAACATTCAAAAAATAAATGTTGAATAGATTCCTCGTGCTTTTCACAAAGTGTACACATAGAACATATATGCAAACCTTTATTTTGAATATGTAGGAAGCCGCCCATGAAAAACTTTACAAAGTACTAGAGTTTTGGAAGGCGGAATGTATGAAGACTAAATGAATTTACCCCAACCACATGGAACTCCGTGTTTCAAGAAAAAAGTCCTAACCGATTTAAGAGTGAAACGACCAGACTCATCTAGAATCCAATAATTAATATCCTATTCCTCCCTAACCATGATATGATTAAAAAAATGAGGCATCTGCTTTAAAGACAATGGAATATTCCAATCATAATTAGTCCAAAACTGTGAGACTGTACCCGAAATGCTAGCACCATTAGATAACCCTGCAATATTTGCTAAAGAAGTGGTAGAACACCATTTATCATCCAAAAATTAATAAAAGTACCTGTACCAAAAGCCCAAGAAGTATAATAAAGTATAGTAGAATAAAACTACTTAATTGCAGGCCAAAGAGATAGGATTTACAAACCATTCTTAACTCATATTTTGATTTAAGAACCCTAGCTTTCAGGAGAAAAGACCAAGGCGTGTTGCTATAAGCAAAGTTCCAAGCAAGCTTAAGAAGGTACACATTATTTTCATGATGAAGGTTAATAATCTTCAAAGCTCCATTCTTAAAAAGAGAACAAATTGTAGCCCAATTAACGGTAGCTATCCCTTTTTTCAGAATATCACCCGTCCAAATAAAATTTTGACACCACTACTCAACTTGCTTAAGAAGTGAAATAGGCCATTTATACATATTAAAGCTATAAACTAGAAATCCAGTAATCACTATATTGATCAACTAAATCTGACCCATCATGCTAAGAGATTTACCTTGCCAAGATGCTAGCTTCAATTTGACTTTATCAGTTAAAGGTTGAAGAAATCGACACTTTGGAACACCAACAAAGATAAACACTCCTAAATAAGTGAAAGGCAAACAACCATGACTTGCAGAATTATCCATGGTGAAAAAACTACTCTTAAAATTATTAACATATTGACTAGAAAAATCACCATATGTTTTAAGAAAAATACTCAAATTTGTAAGAAACTTATTATTCGCCCTACAGAAAACAAATATGTCATCATCATATAAAACATGAGAGGGAGTGAGATAACCTTGCGAACTAACAATATGTAGAATCTTCTTATCATTCACAAGCTTAAAGATACCTCTACTAAAAATTTCCTCTGCAAGACAAAAAAGTAAAGGAGACAAAGGATCACCTTATTTGGCACCTCTAATACAAGGAAAAAAACCTACCAAACTGTCATTTATTCTGATAAAAAGTATAGTTGAACGAAGAATTGTACTAATCTAACCGAAAAACAAGGGGTGAAAACCAAGGCGTGTCAAAACTAATAATAAGAACTTCCAACTTAAAGTGTCAAAGGCTTTATGAATATCAACTTTGTAAGCCACATTACCTACTCTAACCTTTTTAGAAAACATGTTAATAGCCTCAGAAGCAATCTGAAACTGTCTACCCTACACAAACACATTTTGATTAGGAGAAATGATTCTACTAGCCACAAGTGCAAGCCTATCCATCAGTATCTTGAAAATAATCTTAAACTTAAAATTAGAAATAACAATTGACCAGTAATCTTTAATGGAGAATTAAAACTATGTGTTTTTAAACAAGTATATATCTCTTAAATTATTACAAAATTGAATGAAGTATTTTCTACAGTTTAAAAAATCACTTTGCAAAATTTGAGAGATATTTTTCTTGAGATCAATAACACTTCTCAAAGCATTTTTGGTTCATTTATTGGTTCGAACTCTAATATTCAAGAACTTACATAGAATATTACCTTTCTTTCTCTTTTACATTTCTAGACTTACTTTTTCTCTCTCCAAATTATCTTACTTTCAATATTCTTATTATGAGTTGCTATTATTTTATGTGGAAATCTTGGGAAGCAAATTTCATAAAAAATTGTATTAAGATCTTCTACAATTTGTGTGGGTTTTTGTGTTTTTCTAGTATAATTTATAAATATTTCTTTAATTTATTTTATCTTGCTTAATCTATATTTTGATATACAAAAAGTATTTAAAAACATCTCAAGCCTTTTTTTTAGATTAAATATCTTAAAATCTCTCTTTTAGACCTTAGAAAGATTCTTATCATAATCTTGGTAACATCAGCAAATATATGACTTCTAAAAATATCACATATTATTAGAATCAGTCTTATATATATTTATTACATCTTGAATCTTTGTTAAGTTAGAGTTATAAATAGTCTGCCTTTGAAAAAAAAGTGGAAAACCCTACCAATATTTGGCAGAGAATCCATCAAAACCATAAAATACCCTTATAAATACAACCATCATGTATTAAGGTGCAATACATAATTATTACTGTGAGATCAATATATATATATATATATATATAATATAATTATAAAAGAATAAGAATATTCCTAAAATATTTTTATTTATTTTGTTTATTTAATTTTAGCCGATAAAAAAAAATCATAGTAAACAGAAACTCAATTATGGTTAGTTGAGGAATTGCTAGATAAATAAAAAGATGATGAGTGTTGAAATTATGTCCGAGGCCCCACCTTCTGACCAATCTGACGGTCTGTTTGGGTAATCCTTAATGACTTTTTGTTTGTATTTAAGTTTGTTTTCAGATTCAGAGAAACAACATTAAAAAAAAGATGGTTTTAGGAATTTGTTTTCGGCAACAAACTGATTTAAAAAGAGGTTTCACAAATAAACATGTGGCAAATTTACAATGTGAAGTATTATCAACTGTTGTGATGAAAAACGGGTCTGAATTTGGTCTTTTAGAAGCGAAATTCTAGTTGGATCTTTTTGATTTTTTCTTCTTCTTTTTTTTTATTAGTTTTTGAAAAAATTGAAAAACTTGACCTAAATTCGACTTTTCTGAGATGAAATTTCAAACGAATTTCTAATGTTTGAACATCATTAGTGTGGCGGCACGAGAGAACGCATACCTATAATATAAAATTCAAAGGTAGATAAACATAATGCTCATTGCCACTATTCTATGTCCAAGTTTAGAGTGATAGAGAAAATCAATCAAATAATTTATTTGTGTATATTGTGGGTAACTTTTAGAATTCATCTATGAATATTTTGTTGGTTTAAGGATGATCCATAACCTACCAAAAATTATTTGATTTATGTTTGATTATTATCGGTTTTGAGGACGATCCATATGTTAGGTATGATGTTTTATAGATAGACAATAAAACGACCTATCTAAATTGGACCCATTTTACACCTAAATCGTCGATAAATATGGAGAAAAGAGGGGTCAAGTTCTGTTATCATTTTTCGACTTGGTTTTCGGCTCATATGGATCAACTAAACCATTCTTCCCTAAAAATTTGTATCAGTTTTGAGGATCACAAAATGTTAAGATATTGTCATGGAAAGTAAGGGAATATTTCACGTGCGTTAAATGATTATTTCTAAAACAGGCTCAAAGATAAATTTCCTAGATAAATAGGGAACAAATGAAAATTAAACATTGATTTCTTTTAAATTGACTGAATAGGATGTAAAAATTGAAGTAATTCAGTAGATTAGAGAACACTGTTATTGGTATGGAAGGGGATTATTTGACAATTTAATCTTCGGCCAAAATAACTGGCGTCGAGCGTGGCTCGTAAAGGCGAAACAAGACAACTTTGTAAGGTTGCTCGTCACAAACCGACCTCGTAAAGGCAGAACAAGCCAACTTGTAAGGTTGTTCGTCATAAACCGACCTCATAAAGGCAGAACAAGGCAACCTTGTAAGGCTGCTCATCATAAACCGACCTCGTAAAGGTAGAACAAGGCAACCTTGTAAGGTTGCTCGTCACAAATTGACCTCCTAAAGGTGAAACAAACCAACTTGTAAAGTTGCTCGAAACAAACCCACCTCGTAAAGGCGGAACAAGTCAACTTATAAGGTTGCTCGTCACAAAACAACCTCATAAAGGCAGAACAAGCCAACCTTGTAAGGTTGCTCATCATAAATCGACCTCGTAAAGGTAGAACAAGCCAACCTTGTAAGGTTGGTCGTCACAAATCAACCTCGTAAAGGCAGAACAAGCTAACTTGTAAAGTTGCTCGAAACAAATCGACCTCGTAAAAATGGAGCAAGCCTACCTAGTAAGATACATATCAAAATAAAAATCGTTAAACATGCTATGCGATGAATAAAGTTCAGTGTTAAAGGTGCCATTGGTTTATTCATCTTCCTTCTTTAGTTTTATGCAAAACAAATGTAAACCAATATAGATGGTACCCTTAGTTTTGGGTCTAGATCAGTTACTACCTTTCCTTAGGTAGCCATTTGGCTAAGCCCTTTGGAACAAGATAATTTTTAAGCCTACAAGTCCTAGAAGTATGACCACTTAAAAGTAAGATATTGAATGCACATACTTATAACTATTAAAAGAACCATACTTAGTTTTAGCAGGAACAAAGAAATTAGATAACTTCTTAACATTGTTTTTCTTTCCATGTTTATATCCTAAACCACTTTTACCAAACACAACATTTTGTGAACCATGTACAGTTTCAAGATTATCTCTTCCCATGGTAAACTTGGACAATGTTTTAAAAAGATATTCTACCTTCCTTTCTAAAACTTTTCAATTTTTACAATTTTTAATCTTATTGGATTCAACATATTTACAAAAGGCATGCAAATAGATCAATTCAAGATTAACAAGTTGTGTTTGAGCATCATGCAATTCTTTTTCTAAAGATTTAACTTTCAGTTCAAGAAAACTATTTGCACTTTTTAACTGGTTACATATAACAACAAATCTATTTGCCTCATCATGTGTTTCCTTAAATGCAATCAACAATTGATCATAATTCTCATAATCAGCAGAACATATACTTACCGAGTCACTGCTTGATCCTTCATTGTTGACCGTGAAACAAAGATTAGCCTTTTCACTCTCTGGAGAAGTATCATTGGATGAGGACATGTCATTGTCTTCCCATGATATGTAAGCTATCTTGCATATGTTCTTGTATGATTTTTTGTTCATTGACTTATCCTTGCTTAGATTGTTTGGACAATCCACCTTTATATTCCCTAGCTTGCCACAACCAAAGCAAGTGTAGTTAACAAAACTAGATTCATTATGTTTAGAAGAATACCTCTTTTTAGATTGAAATCTCTCACGATTTTTCTTTTTTAGAAATATGTTAAACTTCTTTGTGAGCAGACTTAATGTTTCATCCTGATATGAATCCTCTTCATCTTCACTTAGTTCTTTCTTTTGTGCACCGACCTTAAGAGCTATGCTCTTCACTTTCTTTTAAGAAGATTCTTGCTCTTTTAGTTTGTTTAACTCTAGCTCATGTTCTCTTAATTTTCCAAATAAAGCAGCTGTTGAAAGCCTTAACAAATCCTTGGATTCTGATATTGTTGTCACTTTTGGTTGCCAACTTCTATCCAAGCCTTTTAGCACTTTGATGTGAAGTTCTTCCTTGTCAAAGACCTTGCTCAAACCTGTCAAGTGATTCACAATGTGTTTGAACCTTCTTTGTACATCAGTTGTGGTTTCTTCCTGTTTCATCCTGAACAGTTCATACTCCTGGATAAGAGCATGCTTCATTGCTCTTTTGACATCATCAGTTCCTTCATGAGTGACCTCCAAGATGTCCCACATCTCCTTAGCTGAATTGCACTGTGAAACCATGAAAAACTCATCCATATTTAAAGTAGATGTAATAATACTTTTTTCCACAGAATCATATTGAGCTTTCTTCTTTTTAGTTTCAGACCATTCTTTCTTAATATTTTCTTCTTTAACCACATGCATAGGAATAAAAGGACCATTCAAAACAACATCCCATATACCAATATCTATAGACTGCATAAAGATCTTCATCCTAACTTTCCAGAAAGCATAATTCACACCACCAAACATATGAGGTTTATTAATAGATGCACCTTCAACAAACGATAGCTTAAACTTAGCCATATTACAAAAAACTTGATTAACATTCAAGCCCTAACTTTAGATACCAAATGTTGAATTAATGGGGGCTGAGTTCAAAAAGGGGGATGGGGGGATGACAGAAAGCTAGTTTAGTCAATCCTGACAGAAAATCAATTAATTGCTTTTCAAAACAACAGATTGAAATTTTCAAAAAGAATATTGATTCAGAAAAAGAACCCGTTATTATTAAAAACAACTGATTAAAAAATTTGGGCACACAAATCTGTAAAACAATTTCTCTTAGGAAAGATTTGAAACTTTTTTTAAGAAATAAATTCCAGAATTATTTCAACAATTTTTCTTTGAAAACAAGTGATTGTTTTTCCAAATTTAGTAACAGAGAAAAAATCAACATATTAAACCTAAAAACAACTGATTCAATTTTTGGTTATAATATCAGGAAAAATATTAACAAATTAAATCTGAAAGCAATTGATTGATTTTTTGGTTATAGAATCAGGAAAAATATTAACAGATTAAATTTCGAAACAACAAATTGTTTTTCTAGTTTGGCAAAGAACAAAAAATATTTAAGCTTTTAAGAATCAATTGAGAATTCAATATAATTAAGCACAATTTTCAAGAAATTTTTTTATTCAGACAATGCAAGTGTATACACACATAATCAATACACAAAGATTCACATATTGCTTAGAACATTAATTCAGTTTAATCTAGAAAGTCAAACACCTCTGTAAACAAAAACAATAATTAATTTTAAAAACAATTGATTGATTTTTACACCAGTAAGAACAATTATGAAAAAAATAACTTGAAGTGATAAGGAAAGCTTAAAGCACACCAAGATTTATACTGGTTCACTCAAAACTGAGCTTTATCCAATCCCACCTCACACCAAGATGTAATTCACTAGATCAACAATTTTTTTTTATAAAAGAAGATCAAAGACAATTATTGAACCCTAAAAGAACCACACCACACACTGCAACACCCTGCTACATCTGTGATACCCACCAAGAAACTCTATCTTGACACTTACACACGCAGATTTAAAAACAAAAAACATTAAAAGAACACTTACACGCAGATTTAAAAACACAGAACATTAAAAGAACGAATTCACCTTTGCTATGAACCAAGAAACTCAACAAGGATCTCCAAATTCACAACACACTTTGAAAACCTTTAACCTCTAGGGAATGATGAAAGTTAAACACCAAGAACACTCAAAGATTATCAAGGACTAATTTTCTCCAAAAATAGCTCACTCTTGAATCTCTCAAATTGTAAAAAATGTGTTGTATGTAAGCAATTATAAGAACCTCTTTAAGAAAATTTTAACCAGTTGAAAACAGTTTTAACCAATTGAAAAACTGCAACTTTCCAGAAAATAGAATTTTAACCAGTTGAAAACATTTTTAATCAGTTGAAAATCTTTTTAACCAATTACAAACCAGTTTAACCAGTTGAAAATGATTTTGTTCTTGGACCCTTCACCATTAGTAAAGGAAAAATATAACTCAAGACAACCAAAACAAAGCCTAAGCTACCTAGACACATAGGGCAACAAGTCTTCACTCAAGGCTTCAATTCATGGCTTCATCAAACATTTTAAGTTGGGATCTTTAAGATATCCAACAACCCTAGCCTTTAACCACCTGTTCAGCCATAGGTTGCACTCATCCAACTTGGAACTAGTGAAGATAAAGGGAATAAGATCTGACACTCTCATTGATCTCTTTCGCGACCATTTAGGTCAAACATGGTTTTTTTTGCTTTCCTTGTATTCAAAACGAATTCCACTTAAAACCACACTCGGCCTAACATCGACGTTCTCCAACTCGAATTGGGTGCAACACCAGATGTAACACCAGATGCAACACCAATAAAACCCCCCAGCTCCCTAATATGACGTCCCAACTCCTTTCGGGAAAGAGATATTAGCTTATGCATGCTAAAGAAAAAAAGTATCAGTCAAGCAAACTAACTAAAAAAAAGCTAAATAAAGTCAACCAAAAAAAGATTATACCTATATAATCTTTTAACTTCATCACCTGGAACTCCAATCACAAGAGAATGGTGTTGAACAAGGTGCTTTGATGTCTTCAAATCCAAGTGGAATGCATGAAGATCCTTGTTGTTGTGTGTCTAAAGTAGTTGAATTTGTTAATCCATTCTTTGTGATGATCCAAGGTTAATTGAATCTTAATCCTTTTGAAAAATATGTGTTTTCTAAAGTGTGTGAAAATTCAACCTGTTGAAATGTCGATTCAACCAGTTTTTTTACACTTAGTGTATTTTGAAAAGGATTTGAAAAAGCTTGACTTTGTTGTCAAACCAATTCAATCGATTGATTCATGTTTTCAATCGATTGATTTTCTGAAAACCTTAACAAAATTTTGTTAAGTGACTTTAATCTATTTTAAATGATTAAAACTGATTTTGGTTTTTGAATTAAATGATTTGACCATCTGATTGGAGTTTAAATAAGTTTTTTTACGCTCCTGGTCATAAATCAACTAAGAGAAATCATTCAAATAAGTTTTCAAGATTTCAAAACGCTTTGGATCATTCTCATGTGTGGAATAGGATTCTCTGTATTTTTTGTACTTTAATCTTTGATTGTACCCAAGTGTATTCTATTCCTTTCTTTCTTAATCACTATAATTCTGTGTGAAATGGTGTTGTGCAGTTTTAGAGGTTGTTATGAAAACTATGTGGTGTTTGCCAAAGGTGGTGTGTGTTCTTGAAGGGTTCAAGATCATCACTTTGGTGTGTTTTTTTAATCAAGTTTTGATTACTTAGTGAATTCTCAGTGGTTGTTGAGGACTGGATGTAACTCTTGGTAAAGAGTGAACCAGTATAAACATTATGTGTTAATCTCTCTATCCTTACTTTCTTTAAAAACTACTTTTGCTTTGATTTTCAACATTGCTACTATAAACAATCGACTGTTTCGCAAAAACAACCAGTTGATTTTCTACAATCAAACTAAAAACATTTTTCTAATTGACTATACAGTTTGGATAAAAAGGGGAGAAATGATAATTCAACCTTGAGTTCTATTTAGTTGATTGAATAGGAAGAAAACAGTAAGGTAATTCAGTAAATTAGAGAGCACTGTTATAGGTTTGAAAGTGGATTATTTGACAATTTGATCTCTTACCATTTAAAAATTTAATTTTTTAGACATCAAATTTTGAGTGAATTCTAACGTTCAACATTATTATTTATAGTTAAAAATTTAACCTTCCAAAAATTAAATTTTGACCAAATTTAATATTGTTATTTTATTTTATATATTGCAAATTCGATTCATAAAAGCTAAATTAGTAATATAAATAATAATAAAAATTATTATAATAAATAATATTGTCATGGAGGAAAACAGAATTGGTTATCTACTGCTGAATAAAGAAAAAAATACAATACTTCTTGTTCGACCAATATATGAAATCGAAATTCAGATATGTAGACACAACTACTTCCTTACACACGTGTAAAAAACACCCTCAATACTGATAGTGTTCTTGTGTTCTTCTAGGTACAAAGTTGTCCATTACAAAGTTCTTTCATCTTCGATGTTTCCAGTCTTTTTTATATCCTCGATAAATGTATTTATATTGTCACTTCAACGTTTAAGTCATTTTAGAGTACGAAAGAAAGATAGTTTTTAAGATACAAGTTTGATTACCTTTTATGTTAAGGAATTCACATTTTTACAATAGCAGAAATTAGGCCTTCTGGTGTACAGGTGATTAAATTGCCTCTTGATCGTGCTTTGTAGATACTTATCCTATAACGATTCTTAATGATACTACTAACTACTATTCTGCCTTACAAGACGACGTGTAGGGAATGCCAAGTAGTCAAGTGGCATTCAACATCCAACACCCGGGTACCAAACATTATAGATACTAATGGCAAAGGAAATAACATTGTAACAAAGATTTAACTTAATTCACAATACAAACTGTGAATAATTGGAGTTCAATATACATTAAAAGAATTTTATTTTTCTCTCAAAATGTTGGAATGTATCAAAAATACTCAAGAATTTATGTGAAATAAATTTAGCTTTCATTCAACGTAGGTAACAAAACTCAATCAATGACGCTTTCCACTTTCAAGTTCAAAGTAACATAATTCTATATAAGGTTAAATATGTTTTTCTTTCTTGTACTATAACACGAAATGGAATTTTGTCACTAGTCCAAAATTTAGACCTCATATTTGTAGTAAGAAAATTATTATTGGAATAGCTTCTTACCAGTTTCTTTTAGTTTTTTTTACGTGGCAAACAAATTTTCAGCGTAGACTATATTATAATATTATAACATTCACGTCAACGATGAGTCATCATGAAATATTTTAACATCTTAGTCCACGTTGAAAATTTGTTTGTCACGTTGAAAACTTGTTTGCTACGTTAAAAAACCAACAATGACTCATTCCATTAGTTTTCTTACTACAAGTGCCCAAAAGGTCTAAAGTTTGGACTAGGAACGAAAAACAATTTTGCATGAAAGTATAGGATAGGGATGGAAAACATATTTAACCCTTCTATATAAAAATATAACCCACAATTCTATACAAAAACTATAGTAACAGAATCAACCAAAACTATAGTAGTTAGTTCTATTTATTTTTTGAGTTTATTTATGATAGAATTAAGTCAAGTTTATCAAGTTTTTTCATGTACTTCCTTTATTTATGGGTGGTTTGAATGGTTAGGAAGTCTGTGTATTAATTTTTTTTATTTATTATTTTTATGTAACCTATGTAAATGTTATATGACATAGTTCTTAATAATATAAAGTAAACATAATATATATTTGACTATATTTTTCTTACCTTAGACAACAACTAACACTACAAGAAAATCATTAAATAGTAACCAAATTTAGAGACAAAAAATAATTAGTCACTATATTAACAAAATTAGATACTAATTTAGAGACTAAAAAATTATTCATATCTAAAGTGGTTTCTAAATTTCTATCTAAATTAGCTACCTAAGTTTTAGCAACTAATATTTTAGATTCTAAATTAGTATCTAAAAGACCAATAGTGACTAATTTAGAATATAAAGTAGTAAGTAACTAAAACCTTGGTAGCTAATTATTAGATACCAATTTAGAAACCATTTTATAATTTTTTTATTAATAATAGAAACTACTTTAGATACCAATAGTTTTTTAGTTTATAAAATGGTCTCTAATTTAATCAAATAGTAACTAATTATTTTGGTCTCTAAAATTAGTTTCTATTTAATGATTTTCTTGTAGTGTAAAACATGTTGTGTAAAATTAAAAAATGATGGCCTTAATTTTAGGCAACGAGTTTTCAACTGTGAAGTATGCAATTGTAAACGTTGCTCAAAGGCAATAACTTTTTAAGTGGGTACAAGGTTGTTTGGAGTCGGCAACAGTATCGGTCCTAGTTAATGGCAGTCCGACAGAGGAGTTTAAGCCGTCTAGGGGGCTGAGGCAAGGTGATCCTATGGCTCCCTTCCTATTCCTCATTGTCGCTGAAGGCCTGGCTGGCCTAGTCCGTAGTGCTTTAAGGGAGAATCTGCTAAGGGGTGTGAAAGTGGGGAGAGCTGAGGTCGAGTGTTGTATGCTCCAGTTTGCAGACGATACCCTGTTTATGTGCGAAGATTCTTATGCCAATATTTTTACTATCAAGGCTATTCTTAGGGTTTTTGAGCTGACATCAGGGCTTAAAGTTAATTTCCATAAGTCAAAGCTAGCAGGTATCAAAGTTGGAAGGGGCTCGTTAGAGACTTATATGAAAACTCTCAACTGTGGGGAAATGCAGGTTCCATTCAAATACTTGGGGCTGCAAGTAGGAGGAAACCCAAGGAGAGCGCAATTCTGGGATCCTGTAGTGGACAAAATTCAAGCTAGACTCAGTGCTTGGAAAGGGAGAAGACTGTCATTAGCAGGAAGAGTTTGTCTGGTCAAATCGGTCCTAACCTCTATCCCTCTGTTCTACCTATCTGTCTTTAAAGCACCGTCATCAGTATGTAAAAGGATTTTCAGTATCCAGCGGAGGTTTATATGGGCCTGGGGTGATGATCATAAGCGTATTTCGTGGGATCGGTGGGAAAAGGTTTGTAAGGATAAGGAGGAAGGGGGCTTGGGGGTTAAGGATATCAGTCTATTTAATACTGCACTCCTAGCAAAATGGTATTGGAGGTTGTTGAGTGAGGAAAAGGGTAAATGGAAGGAGATTCTGGCGTCCAAGTACCATACCAGGGGAGTGGGACTCCAAGCCTTGAGCCGAAGCTATTCATGGTGGTGGAAAGACCTGTCTAAGGTCTGTAAAATGGGAGAAGGTGATGGATGGTTTCAACAATCACTTAAATGGAAAGTCGGAGCAGGTGACAAAGTGACTTTTTGGGAAGATACATGGCTGGAAAATAATAAATTATCAACTTTGTTTCCTAGGCTTTTTTCTATCTCCTTGGACCAAGGAAAGAAGGTAGTTGAAGTGGGGAATTGGGAGGATGGAGGATG
>Ga0123342_1005962_pt1 | contig 17247 bp, 16 predicted proteins | sample Turbeawhitnodule_FD_89960 | JGI IMG/M metagenome (GOLD analysis project Ga0123342, IMG submission 89960) | Root nodule microbial communities of legume samples collected from Mexico - Turtle bean Mexico white nodule | ecosystem: Host-associated > Plants > Roots > Nodule | place: Mexico: Nepantla... | reverse complement strand
GAATGTAATGAATGTATATTACTTTGTGTTTGACACCTACATCATTCACAGTGCAATATTCAATACAATAATATTCAATGACAAAACATTTTCGTTTGGCAGTCTCACTGATATAATAGCAGCCATTCGATTCTCATATGTCATTTTAATTCCTCTATTAATAATTTGATTTATAATTATGTTGGATATATGATTAACTATTTAATGTGACTGCAGATTTAACATTATTCCAATATATCATGATTCACAATGCAATACTTAATGTGGTACAAAATAAAGAAAAACAATGACAAAGTATTCATATTATTTACCATTCTCAAACTGTTTACATCTAGCTTCAACACCCAACAAAGGAAATTATATTGAATATAATCTAAATAGTTTACATCAAAATTTGATTTTACATTGATACAAACTTCTCTCATCAACTTATACAAAATATGTCTTTACACAATCAAAGAGAGTGGTTCTCTATTACATTTAATTCCTCTGTTTGCATCAAAGTATACATGTGTATTCACACAATTACAGATTCCTACAAATATGAAATAAGCATGTTCTTCAATCCATTTAGACAATAAGCAGCGTGTTCTTCAGAGTGCTCCTCAAATGCAGCCTACACATAACAAAGAATTTTAAGATAGCATAATCTGAAAAACATAAAATGGTAGCCTGAAAAGAATCTAACATAAAAAAAAAATCCATGTTAAATACAGTGCGGAAGAAAACATGTGACAGAACCATTATCAATATGAAAACCATCCCACTTGCAGCAAAACAATGAGGAAGAAAAAAACTAAACAACAGATGCATATCATAAAAAAACAACGCACTTGAACACGAATACAAAATGTATCAATGAATCCAATGAGAAGAGGTCCAAAATAGAATGAAAATGAATATGAAATGCACCACAACAATCGTATGAACAAAGCAACAAAAAAAGGGATATTGAATGCAGTGCCAAATCAGTTTTGAAGAACACGTATACATAGTCCAAAAAACTATGCCAACATATTCAAGAATCAATAATGCAAAAAAGAAAACATAGAAAACCCTACAAAATACGAAAAACATAACAAACAGATAACCAAAAATGTCCAAAAACTACAGAAAAAAAAACTGCAAAAGAGATGAAGAAGATCAATGAAAAGATAAAAGTTTGCATATTTGATAAAAAAAACACGATAAACGTAACAAACAGATAACCAAAAATATGATAAACACGGTAGAACTTATGGTAAAAAGGATGAAGGGAATAGTAAAAAAAAAACATAAAAGCAAGAAATAGTAAAGAGAAAACCCTATGAACTGCATGAGTTGCAAAAAAGTACCAAACAGAGAACCAAATATTTCTATAACACTATAGAAAAGAAACCGCAAAAGAGATGAAGAAGATCAACTGAAAAGATAAAATTTTATAACTTTGATAAGAAAATCCTAACAAATGTGAAAAACGTAACAAATAGATAACCAAAATTATGATAAACAGTGTAGAACTAATGGTAAAAGAGATGAAGAGTATAGTCAGAAAGACATAAAAGGAAGAAATAGTGAATAGAAAACCTTATAAACTGCATCAGGTGCGGAGGTTCACCAAACAGACAACCAAAAATTTCCAAAACACTTTAGAATAGAAACCATAAAAAAGATGAAGAAGATTAGCTTTATAAAACAACATATATATAGTGAAAAACAGTCGTGCAAAAAGGAAAAAATGTGTTCTAATACGGCATCTTATGCAGTTTCCGAAATGGTGAAAAGGGGTAAAGGAAAAGGAAAGAAGATTGAGATGAAGAGTTACGATTAGGGTTTGAGAGAAAAGATAGCGATAATTTAGAGAGAGAATGGGAAAAACGAAAAAAAAACTTTAGAAATCAGAAATTCAAATTCAAAAAACATTACCTGAAATGGTGCTCTGTGATTATTATGAAACATCTACTGGATTTCGCAGGGCACAACCATACACGGGAAAGGAAAACCCATTATCAACCACATAAAATACACCTTCAGAAACCCTAATTTCTCCTCCACCTCTTCATATTGGGTTGGCTCACTCAATGTGGGCCAACTGAAGTACAGGCCTGTTTTCTTCTTTGGTAAATTTGATTTTGTTCTTTTTTTCCAATAAAATTTGAGATTAAAACGTGTAAAAATGGGTCTGTTTCTGCTCCCTCGATTGTTATATACTAGCCTTGTACTCGTGCACAACACGAGTATTCTATAAAAAATGACACCTAATAAAACTAAATAAAAGAAATATTACATAACAAATAACTAATAAATAATAAAGAAATTTCACTAAAAAAATTCAATTTTTTTTTTACCAAATGTAGAAAATCTAAAGGAAGGAACCAATCAAACGCTGACAAATGACGTAACCACATGAAGCCACGTAGCGTTCATATAAACGCCCATTCCTCCCACTCTCTTCATTCTCCGTTTCCTAAACTTTAAACCTCTGCATTCCCTCCAAAACTCTCTCTCACATTTCTCTCCTCTGTTATGCTTATGTTTCACAAATTTGGCAACTGCACCATGGGGTTTTGAGTTTATATAGGTTCTGATAAATAGATATTCATTCATTCTCATTTCTTCTTTTCAATTTTTGAAGAACAGGTTATTATTTATCATTTCTTTTCTACATGCTTGCTTTTATTGTTTCTAACGATTCTCTTCATCTGTTTGTTACGTTTTTTCGCAACATCAATTTTATTTTTTGGGTTTTTTTTATCAAAGTTTCTTACTTTTATCATTTATGTTGATTCTTTTCATCTCTTTATCGGTTTATTTGCTCCATTGTTCTTGATATTGTTGCTTAAGTGCTTGTTACATTTTTCGCAACATAAAAATGATTTCTTTTTGGCTTTTCTTTTCAAAATTGCTTGCTTTTGATGTTTATGTTGATTCTGTTCATCTCTTTTACAGTTTCTTTGCTCCATTGATCTTGATATTGTTGCTTTTGAAGTCAGTAACATACATAAGTTCAAATGAATTAAGTCCACAATTTTGTTTACCACATATAGCAAATCTCTTACTAATCAACTAATGAAACAATGACAAATGTCTCTCAACTCTCGTAAATAAACATTACATAACAAATAACTAATAAATAATAAAAGTAAAATAAAAAATTAATGTTGTAAGTGAAATCTGAAAAATAACTTTAATATCATATAAAAATTATTTTATGTTTATTACATGGGCAAAACAAATACCATAAATAAAACAGTGTAATAAACATAAACATAACAATAAAAATAAATATCCAGGGTCATAAACATAAACATAAAAAAGTAAAAATAAAAAACATCTAAATTAAATTAATAAGTAAATAACACATTACAAAATTTTGAATTACATACTCTCTCAATTTCTATTTACAACAATAATTATAAAAAAAAACTTCATGTCTTCAGCTCAGCAAACTCCATGTTGTAAGTGAAATTTGAAAAATAACTTTAATATCATATAACAGTTATTTTATAAAAATAACAACTTCATGTCTTCAGCTCAGCAAACTCCATGTTGTAAGTGAAATCTGAAAAATAAATTTAATATCATATAACAGTTATTTTATGTATATTACATGGGCAGAACAAATACCGTAAAGAAAACCATAAATAAAACAGTATAATAAACATAAACATAACAATAAAAATAAATATCCAGGGTCCTAAACATAAACATAAAAATAAAAAAAAATATCTGAATTCAAAAACATAAAAATAAAACTAAACATCCAAAGTTATAACCCTAATTTAACAAAAACATAAATTGTTCAAGTTTCCAGGACAGGGCCTCATTGGTTTTTATAATAGCAATTCATAATGGAAAGAACTCTGATGTGCGATGTGGGCTTGTTAGAACACTCAAATATTATTTTATCACCTTCCCGAAAAGAATGAACCTGGCAGAAGTTCTTCCCGTCATATCCAATCTTCACACTTTTTGCAAGTAAAGGTCTCCATTAAACCTTGCATTGAAAATCTTTTATAATTCCATGAAGAACAACTTTTTTGAATCTGCCTCTACGAATGTATTTGGCAAAATCCCCAGGTAGATACTTCAAGAAAATAAAACATTGTGTAAACAACTTAATATACAAAGTAAGGATTGAAATATTAAATACGAAAAAAGTAAATTTTCACCAGATAACTTGATTGAGTCTGACGAAGAGATAACATTATAGAGAAATGTTGAAAAAAAACATTGGGGAGTGGTTCACGACATTCAACTATACCATTATTTGAGAAGCCTCTTCCATGTAGACATTAATATGAAAGCAGTTATCACCAACGTATCGGAAATATACACGGTGTTCTCCTTTAAGATCATAAAAATGACGTAAACTCCCACATGCATTGGCTATTTCAGGATTCAATCTGCCAGCAACTAGTGGTCACCAAGTTCATTTTAAAATTCTATAGCAAATGCGCGATCAACAATACCATACTGTTATTTAAAAATCAAAATAAAAACTGTAAGGAAGTCATTGAAGTTTGGAAAATCAAATATAAAAGCATAACCAAGAAAATACATACATCACCCTTTACACTCATTGTCTAAAACATGCCTTTCGTATCCAGCCCGACAATCTCCTTAGCAGTTCTGGTTATTATTGTCATAGTAAATGAAAGGAAGAAATGAAGAGAAAAGAATATGAAAGGACTTACAACACAAACAATGAAAGAGGATTTTGTGTATACAATAATCTCAAAAACCACACCTATAAATAGCATATTAATATCCAATATGTGAGACGTTTGGGTTTTCCAAACTGCCACCATCCATTCTGACGTTTCATTTAAAGCATTTCGAAATTAATTAGTATTAATATTAATATAATATTTCATATTTTTACATTTGTAAATATTAATATATTAATATATTAATATATTAATATAAATATCTATATATATATATATATATATATAAGGAATTCATTGAATTGTGGAAAATCAAATATAAAAATATAAACCCCAAAAACACATACCTCACCCTTAACACTCATTGTTTAGAACATGCCTTTGGTATCCAGTGTGACAATATTGTCAGTAGTTGCCATCATTGCCTTCATAGTAAATGAAAGGAAGAAATGAACAAAAGAATATGAAAGGACTTACAACACAAACAATGAAATAGGATTATGGATATATAATAAATAGCATATTAATATGTAAAATGTGAGACGTTTGGCTTTTCCAAACTACAACCATCAATTCTGGCATTTCACTCAAAGCATTCCAAAATTAATTTATATTAAAATTATTTTAATATTTCATATTTTTGGCATTTTCAAATTTTAATATAGTAATATATATAAGTATAAGTAATATATAAAATAAACTAATATATAATATATTAATATATTGATTAGTTTTAATTTATAGTATAAATATATTAATATATATAAAGAGTTATATGTAGATAAATATTAAATAAATATTTATATATGCATAAATATAAATATATAAAAACATATATACATATATATTTACATTTCAATGAAAAATCATAGTGAATTAATAATGGATAATTGCATAATGTAATGAGTAAGTTATAAATTATGTAGCAAGAAATATATGGCTATTAGAACTACACTGAGTGCTACAATAAATGCTCTGTAAGACATTTATTGTAAGCATGTATAAATGAGTTGTGCCTAATAAAAAATTTATTGCAACTTATGTATAATGATTATAACCAATTTAAATTCCACTAATAATTAAGCATTTGAGATTGTAACATACATATGAAAGCAAAACAGAGTAAAAACTAACAATTAGAATTAGATGGCTTATTTTTATGTAACAATATTAAATTAAAATTGAAAACATTTTAAATAAGCCAAAATTTACTACATTAGAAATAAGAGAACTAAAACATGGACTCAGGTTAACTTTATATTGTATAAAACGCTAATAACTTATATTTAAGTACCTGTAACATTCTGAGCTGTGATCGGCCAACTTATTACCTAAACAAAATCCTTATATCATAACCATATTAAATAAAAACATAGAATATAACTCGAATAAAATATATCATGGCAATCATGTGTTTTATATGTAAGAAAATAAGACATTAGTTGTTCATACCTAATGTGACATCTTATTTTCAAGATTTTGAAACACTTCATTGTAAACAACATTAATTGTTGAAGTGCATTGTTGTCCATCTTCATCCAAAATTAAGATTTTCAAAACTTTTTTGGATTTTAGTCGAGAAACAACAACATATAACTACCCATGTGTAAATACAGGTCTTCGAAGATAAAGCCCCACTTTGAAAAGTGTTTCACCTTGGCTTTAATTTATAGTCATTGCAAAACACAGTGATACTGGGAATTGTCTTCTTTGAAACTTTAAAGGTAGTCATGAATCAAAAGGAATCAAGTCCATTATAGGAACGAGTATTTTATGCCCAATGTTTTTACCGATTATGACTGTAGCACCAATAACATTCTTTCCCAACTCATTAACTTGTAATCTGGTACCATTACATAATCCATTTGCTTGATCAATATTTCTTAACAACATTATTGGAACACCAGATTTCAATTTTAGGCAATGATTAGGAATTTCCGAGCATCTAATATCGTTTAAAAGCTCTGATCTAAACCACTCGGCTTGAATGTCTCCTTGTTCATTAGACGGGCAAGGTGTCTCTAAACTTAAGTAAGTAACTTCTTTTCCATTAATTAAACATAGGATGAATTCATTAACTTCATCTACACACTCAGTTGTTGGACAAACCGTCATCAAAATAGTTAGCATTGCTGATATTATCCAAGAATTTAGGATACACAAATTGGAGTAAGCTAAGTAGAGGTGACTCACTATGCTCAATTAAGAGATGTTTGGGGTATTTCAATTATGCCTTCCCCATTTTCATTTAACTTCATATTTCCATCACCAATCTTTAAAATCCATTCAGCAAATTCCTTTATCTCTGCGACACTCTGAACTGATTCTTGATTTGCTAATCTCATATTCTCTGAGAGTGTAAAAACTTTGCAGTGTTTCCATAATTTAGAGTAGTTTATAGCTGCCTTTACAATGTCGTATCTTGATCCCTTTTTGACAACAGGCAGAATTTGCCTAAAATCACCTCCCCGAACAACAACTTTCCCACCAAAAGACTTCTTACTGTTCTTTTCATCTACAACCTTCATAATATCTCTTAATGTTCTGTCGAAAGCCTTAAATACAACATGTTCATCATTGGAGCTTCATCCCATATAATCAACTTTGTCTCAATCAATAACTTTGAACGAAGACTTTCATGACTTATGTTACCGGTTGATTCCTCATTTATAATTAGTGGAATACAAAAGGTAGAATGAGTTGTTTTTCCGCTAGGAAGCAATAAAGAAGCAATCCCACTTAAAACAACATTTAATACTATCATTCTTGTAGATCTGATTCCACTGGACAATGTTTTCCACATAAATGTTTTGCCTGTTCCGCCATATCCATATAAAAAAAACCTCCTACTTGATTATGTACTGTTGTCATTATATTTTCATATACATTTAGTTGTTCAGCAGTAAGACATCTATATAGTGATTCATGTGTTTCAGAAATGGCTGTTCTGTCATAACTGAGTTCATCAATAAGAAATCTAATTTTCAAAATATATGAATTTGATCAAATAGGCTGAGGTAGACAGCTGAAATCCTTTAAACACTTACCATTTGAAACTAATAATTCATCTATTTATAAAAGACAAATATTTTGTAATTCAAAATCGTCAATATGAAGGCTTGGAAAACACATTATATTAGACATTTGATTTAAGTCATACAAATATAAGCAGAAATTACATAGCTTTGAATTATAATTTAACTTTGCAATAAGCATTTCTTTTATACCTGGTATGTTTAACTCAATCCTTTTTTTTTGTATAGAACATCATCACATAGTAACTTCCAAGTACATCTCCAGACTTCATCAGGCTTAGTCATCATATTCATCATTAATAGTGTAACAAACAAAGTTCTCAGTTGTTGTGTAGAAGCAATGCAGCTAGGTTCTTTAATTGCATCAATAAATTCTCTGTCATCGGCTAATAGGTCCATTCCAAAGCGAGCTTCTTGATACGTCTTGTAAGTTACGCGATTAACAGTTTTTATGTTGTCATAATCAGTACAACTTGTTTGATTTGTTAGCAATATCCTCAAATAATACAATTCGCCTGAGCCTGGAGGGACAAAGTTAAGTCTTCCATTGTTAAATCCATTTTTTCTTGGTTCCCATTCTCTTTATTGAGCCTTCCAAACAAATTTGGTAGCGAAATAAGCATACATCAGAGTTCTCCCTTCAACATATTTCTTATTAGCCTCAAACCAAGCTAAGAACATAGTATTCTTGTTTTCATTATTCTTCAAGACGTCATCAATTTCATCATCATCTTTAACCAACACTTCTTGCTCACGGAATAAATGGAATGTTAATCTTTGAATAGGAGGCCATCTATTATGAATATCGAACCCAAATATTTTCCAAGCTGCTTCACATGGAGATATGTATCTACAATCATAGTATTGTTGTATCTCATCTATAACTGAGTCTTCACAAGACTTTGTGTTTTTAAGACTTGCCCTATCAGGACCTTTGTTGATGTATTTAAACAAATACTTGATTGAGTTGGATTTGTTGCAATATTCCGTATTAACATGACATTGATATCTCATGATAAGCAATTTACTATATGGGACAATGTTTCTATTATCTAATTTAATCCCATTCTTTTCTATGAATATGCCATTATCTCTACGTCTAGAACATGGATATCCATCTTGATCAATAGTATTGGACAATGTATAGTTTTTGGGATAAAATTTAGAACATCCACCTCCTTTCATGCAAGGTGAGCTAAACCTAGCGGGACCACACGGTCCATGTATCATGAATGCAACAACTATCTTTGCCAATTAAGGATACAATTTCGCATGATGTAATTCAGCTGAAATTACTTTATCAATGTCCCTGGGATTTAACAACTTATTTGCACCGTCTAACCACAATAATATATGCGCATGTGGTAATCCCCTTTTTTTAAATTCAACTGTGTACATGCCTACATTAGTAAGGGAATTGAATATTAGATTTCATAACTTATGAAATAATAGTAATATGTATGAGAAGCAAAAAAATTAAATTACCTACATTTACTTTGCCAAGGAATTCATTTTTTTTTAAATCAGTCATCATTTGATCCAACTTCATTCTAAATACTCTACACACAATGCTAGGTCTGTCAGATGCTGCACAACCTTTTGAGGAAACTAAATCACGTATTTCAGGCCAGCTTACGTTGCACGTAATTTTGATAAACAAATTTGGATATCCAAATTTCTTACATATGGCCATAACATCTTGGAAGTTATTGAACATATACCTCATACCACCTGTAAACGATGAGGGTAGAATTATACTCTTTCTTATGATAGAAGAATTTGTTTCTCCTTGGTGTATTGCTTCTTGTACACCATGAAGAATATCACAACGAATAAGTTTCTAGTTAGCTCTAATGAATGACAACCTTTGTGCCTCAATCATCATCTATGAATCAACCAAAAATTGTTGAAACAGTCACATGAGTTTACTACATTGCCAAACTCAATTTGTCTGTCTTAAATTCTAAAAGCAATAAATTCCCTAAAGGAAATACAAATCCTTTTCGTTATGTGACTGGTTGTGATAGCTTCATGAATTGGAATATGTTCTTGATAACCATCTTCTCCATATGGAAACAATAACAGATATTGCAATGGAATGAAAGTTGTACGGGTTTCATGGATTCTTGTCAATTCTCTAACACTTATTTTGACGATGATATCTCTTCCTACATCCATGGTACTAAGGTCACCCACTACTAATGTTGCTATTTCATCAGATGTGGGAGTATTGTAAATTCTAGGATCCTTGAATCAGTTTCTATATAATCTCAATCCAAAGTCAAAATGTTCATCAGTCTGTAAGACATCTCTAACTCTTCTAAAGGATTGTGCAAGAACATTATGGTCATAAATCGTCTTCATTAAATCTATAATCAATGACTTATCAAATCTGAAGTTTTTCATTTTGGACCTGTACAATTCATATTGAAAGTTTTTAGTTGTCAGTAGTAAAACATTTTTCAAAAGAAAAGCAATGTACAAACACTTACTCAAAGTTAGAGACTATGCTTTTTACTTCGTTTTCAGTATCATATAAGTACAACTGTGCAAACATAGGAGTGTTTCCACTTTCTAGTAGCAAACTTCCAATTCGATGGTAATTTTGACCATTCAGAATTAATTGTGGAGGTCCAGTTCCATCATTAATTGAAGAATGAATCATACCGCCAATTCAAGTGAATGAAAACATATTGTTGTAGTTCCGACTTTTTTGTAGATAATGATTGCTTATGCTGTCTTGACCATTATAACATTTGAATCAATTGAGAAGGTTTTTGTAAAAAAAGAAGTTGAACTTTTCCCTTTTGACAACATATGGAGAAATGATTTTTTTTATATGTTTGTGTTTTATCCGATCTTTCCTCGTACCAAACTTCAGCCATAGAATGCTCACACTGTATAGCAGGTTGTCCAAATTCAAGAATTCCTAATTTTAAAAAAAAAAGAATAATTAATCATGTTTGCAATAAGATATAGTATATAATAATAACACAATCAATTTCTTAGAAATGTACCATCAGTTTCAGCTTTTGCATACAAACCAGAGATGAACTTGCTTTGTTCATCATCTAATATCAAGTTAAAACAAAGGTAAGATAATCTTTTTAATTACCTTTGTTTTGTTCGTAATTGAAAGAGTGTTTATTGTTTTTGGTTTTGCTATATAACATCTTAATATGTTTCGTGTATGGTGAAGAAATTATATGGCTCATTCGTGTTATCAACTGTTGTTTCCTGTTAAGTATGTTATCAACTGCATTTTTCCAAAAATTAATATTAATTAAATTTCAATTGTATATAAAGTTATTCCATTAATAACCGGTATATTGAAGTTGAACTTATTACACACCGTTACTTCACAAAAAAGAAATGCAAAACATATATTTGGATAAGAGTTATTGTACCTAATATATTTTCACTCATATTCACCTCATATGTTGACAATTCTGAATAGTTTCCATTCATATCGCATGGCATTGATAAACCTGTCATTTTATTCTCAGAGTGTGTGTAAAATATGACTTATAATAACGATAGAAGGATAGTATATTGTACCGAACCGTTTCTGTTTGTTGTTCAACAATTTTTTAGCACGTATATTTTTCCTTTTTATTCTTGCTTTTTTTGAATCATGTTTTCCTACAATCGAGAAATTAGTACAAATAATCCATATAATCAACAGAACAACATAAATGTTGAAAAAGAAATCATATTTAAGGGTATCATGCTCACAATCTTACTTAATATAATGATATATTAATTCAATTACAACTGTATATAATACTTATATACAGTTATATATGAAATATGACTTCTAATAACAAAATACACCTTTGGCCACTTATTGTACAAAAAAAAGGGCACACTAAATTAGACTGGGATAAAACTCATCGTACTTGATATTTTTTTAGTGATGTCGAACTCAAGTGTTGGCAATTGTGAATAATTTTCAGTTTCACCTTCATTGATAGTACTTGAGACTTTTTCTTTCTTTTTCATTGATTTATGCTCAACTATATTTATCTTTTTCATTATTGCATTTCTTGAATCATGTTTATCTACTATAACGGTAAAGATGATTACATCACGTGAAAACTAAATAATTAGTACAAATAATCCATACAACAACATCTTGAAAAAAAATATATAAGTTAACCTTAGCATTGTTTATGTCAGATAACGATATCCAATTGAAAGTGTTATCAACTGCATTTATCGAATATAAATTAATTAATTATTTCAATGACAAAGTAATTCAATTACAAGTCTATATACACTTATAGCTGAAATATGACTTGTAATAAAAATTACACCTTTGGGTACTTACTTATTTCACATTTCTTATTACACAACAAACAAAGAGTAGTGAATATGTCTGGGATTAAACCTATGGTGGACATGTTTTGACTGATATCAATTGTGAAAATTTTTCACTTTCACCTTCATTGCTAGCACTTGACACTTTTTGTTTGTTATTCATTGATTTCTGCGCAAGTATATTTCTCCTTTTCATTCTTGTGTTTCGTGAATTTTGTTTATCTACGCTCACTGTCAAAATAGTTACATCACGTAAAAACCAAATAATTAGTATAAATACTCCATACAACATGTTGAATAATAATATATGAGTTAACCTTACCATTGCTTATCTCAGATAAGGTATCCTATTCAACCTGTTATCAACTGCATTTATCCAATATAAATTAATTAATTAATTAAATGGTAAATGATAGTAGATACAAATCTATATACACTTATAATTATATACAATTATATATGAAATTTGATTTGTAATAAAAATTACACATTTGACTACTTACTTATTTTATATTTCTTATTGCATAACAAACTGAGAGATGTTGAATATGTTAGGGATAAAACTTATCCTACCTGATATTTTTTGAGTCATATTGAACTCAAGTGTTGACAATTGTGAATAATTTTCAGTTTCACCTTCAATGCTAGTTCACAACACTTTTTGTTTCTTCTTCATTATTTCCAGAGCAAGAATAGTTTTCCTTTTCATTCTTGCATTTTGTGAATTATGTTTATCTACGATAACTGTCAAAATGATTAAATGAAGTAAAATACTTCATACAACAACACATTACAAAAAAAATATATAAGTTAAGAGTCATTTTAATCTCAAGTGTTAACATCATATATCTGCCATTTTATTTTCTCAGTGTGCTACCTTGTCAAAAAAAAAATACCCCATACAAAAAATTTATTCACCTTCTAACATAACTGTAATTTTTTCACTCAAACGTTGTTTGAACTTGAATTAAGATTTTATATTCACATGATATACAAATGTATACAAAATATAAAAATACAAATACAAATCAATAAAAAGAGGTGGATAGTTTGTTTTACCTGATATATTACTACTTGCATTGGAATTTGTTTCGAAATTCAGAACCATTTTGTTACTTGGATTTTTTTATCTATCTTCATCCATACCTTTGTTGAACAAAGAAAATGAAGTTTTTGCCTCAATGTTTAGTTTGCACAAAATAAAGTTTAAATAGCGAATGATGTGTTTTCAATTGGCACCAATTTTGAAGAGAACTCTATAAATAGTTTAGTTAAGCAATTATTTATATTTACTTATATTGTTTATATTGCTTCTTTTAAAAGTAAAATATTGGACAATGCAGAACACATTGTGTCTAACCTAAAAATAGCACAAAAAATCATATCACTTTAGGATAAACAATGTATTCATTCCATTCTAAATTAATGAAATGCAAAATAAAATGATATTTTCTTTGTAATTTTGTATTTATAGTGTCATGATTGTACTTTAGAACAAAAAACCAAAATTATTACATTTTTTATCTAAAAATAAAGTTAGGGTTTAGGATTAGTATTATAATGTTTCATTAAAAAAGAAAGACAGAATACGTATGCAGAGATAAACATGTAGGAAATTAATTTACACAGAGCACAAACATTATTCCAAACCAATTCTCTGCTATCATATCAATTTCTATGTTCAATCATACAAAAACTGGCTTTGCTTGGTTGACTATTATTAGAGGATATCTGAAATAGCTGAAATAGAATACATTTCACAGGTTTTGTTCAGAACTTTTGAAATATCATAGAATCAATTTGTTAGGTTTTGTTCAAAAGTTTTAAAATATATTTAGATACCTTGTCCTTTTCGATGGTGTTGGTAAAAAAATGGAATGAATTTGACATGAGAAGGAAACCACAAAGAAGCACAAAGATGGAAAAAAAGAGCAACAATGTCAAGGAATGATTATAATATTGCTTCTGTTTTGATGAGTTGTCAAAAAAGGGAATTGTGCTCCAACTTTTCTTCAGAACAACGAAAGATGCAACCTTTTAGAACCAACAAACTAGCTTATGAAGTTCTATTTCCAATCAAGAATCCCTTTTCGTGTTAAGTTCAGTGTTGTAAACATATTCAAGATGTATGAAGAAAACAAACCATAAAAGAAAACAAACCATAACAATGATCGAGATTGTGCATGCAAGAGAAAGAAGTATGGTAATAAACTGTTCGCCAAACCAAACTTGTAAAGCTCTCATTTTTCTTGCAAAATGAGCCAAGATCTAATTTTTCCTCAACATCAAATACAGTAAAGACTTGTGGAATTTGAATCATGGGTTGCATGTCTTGAAAATTGAAAAAAAAACATAGAAACTAAGAGAATGAATGTCATGAAAAGTGAAGAGAAGATAGAAACTAAGAGAATGAATCATCTCAAAAGAGTCCCTAAAGTTATGTCTGAATACACCAACAACTTTGTTCTGCATATCTTTTTCTATATTTTACACTGTAAAATTTTCAATACACATAATAAGCATTCGTACACCACTTATTTAATACCCTTCTTATTTAATATAATTATTTCTTATAGAATTCCAATATTTACGATACATATATAATTATTTCTTATTCCTTATTTACTTATATTTATATATACTTACATATACTGATATATATATATATATATATATACTTATATAGTATATAATATATATTTATATATATAATTAAACTTATTAATTGTTGTTATACTTATTTTTTTATTATTTATTATATATATATATATATATTATTATTGTTGTTATTTGATATAAAAGAAATAAAGGAAATACTTAGCATAGGAAATTTCAATATTACAATATAATTACATTATTACAACTACACTAACATACACTAAATTGTCTGAAGTACAATATTACAATCTTATTATTACAATATAAATAATTTAATTTTAAACATTCGATAAAATTACAATACTATATACTAAATTGTCTGAAGTACAAAATTCATTGAATACATTGACAGGACAAATGATGCCTTCCCTGCAAATCAAGTTATTGAACTCAACTACATAACAATGTATGTTTCTTATATTGATGCTTTACTTTCCTGCATTCCCTACAAATCAAGTTACTCAATTCAATTATATCACAGAAGTCTGAAGAGAATGAAACAGTTAAGAAAATATAATAAATATAAATATTCTGTAGATGTAGAAACAAAATGTGATGCTCATACTTGACACATAAAATAATTCTTCATTAGCTACGACCAAACCTAACCATTCGACAAACATAATCCAAATTACAAAACACCGGTAACTTACAATAATAAAATTCTATGGTCCTTAAATATTACAAACTGAAGAAAGTGTTTAATGAAAAAACACAAAATTAGAAAATAATTCATTTCTCAATCTTAATATTTTTTTTTAAATCTTCAAAGGAAGATTATCCTCTTCCAGCTGCAATATTGGGGGATTCTCTTTTATGTGATTTCATAGTTATGCTATCATTTCCAAGGTCAATTGTTTGAGATCCATAATTGGTACATTCAATAGAAAATTTTGACAACAAATCCTATTACACAAATAAAAAAAATAAAAAATTACATGGTAAATAAGTTGGAACAAAATTCTTTGGCATCTAAATTGATTTACCTTTGTAATTTTCACATATGTACCATCACTGAGAGGAGTTTTTCCTTTCGAATGTTTTCCATTTTTTTCATATAAGTCCTTCAAAAACAGAAAGTGCGGTTAAAACTAAGTGTACATTTAAGCAAATTGAAACAAATGTAAATACGAATAATAAAATACTTACAATTGACTTACTTCTTCCTTCTATGAAGGTCTGAATAATTTGATTTTCAAAACAAACCTTTTTAACTCTAAAAGATTGCTCTAATCGAATGCCTTGATCATTTCTTGAGTCAACCTTGAATAGAAATGATTTATCCAACAGATCTGAAAACTCTTTCGAAAGATTGTAGATCTAAATAAAGAAAAAAAGAATATTTTAATGTATAATATTATTAAAATATATATTATAAATAAAATAATATAGGTATAAATATAAAAAAAATAATTAAATAAAATTATGATATCAAAGTTAAGACCTTATCATGGCTTTCAAAAATTTTAGCACATGACTTGTTTGAGAGCGAGTTTGCTTCCCTGTCGAAAAGAATAAACGTGGTTGAATTTGGTTCATCAACAACACGCAATTTAATCTTATACCTGAAATACATATAAATATAATTTTTATTTTTATGTTAGAACTTGATCTCTTAGAATAACAATTCTGCAACCCTAAAACAAATATTTATAAAAAAAAGTACTACTTGAGAGAAACCTTCATCACATGCTTGTTACATTTCTCACAAAAGAACATCTTTGAATCTGGGTACACTGCCTTATTACAAACGCAGGCAGTGTACCACCAGTCATCGTCGTCGACAACATGCTTGATGGTGCCCAATATAATGAATCTGTTTACCTGTAACAATTGTTATCTGTTAACAAACATATCCCTAGAACTATGAAAACATTTGTCTATATAAAAGATTTATTCACAGTATTACCTCTATGTAGTCCTTGAGCCCTCCTATTGTGTTCCTAGGAGTGAGCTGAAGGAACTCAACTTCTAAACTATGTTTAGAAGCTTCAAAAAGTTGACTAAGTCCCTGAGAAGGTAATTCACTACTTGAAGACATCCTGCGCCATACACAATATAGGTATCAGTTCTATCTATAATCTTAAATAATACATCAGTCATGTTCTGCATTTGTTAATATCACGTCAATCAAGAGACAACCTTTTTTTCAAAGCAAGTGCTGCTTCGGTGTTCAAATTAAATTGTACCTTGGTACAATCAATGCAGTTCTGGATATAAACCTTATCTAAACATAAAACACAAAGAAAACATAAAATATAATATTATGATATATAATACATTCTTTATGTTAAGAAATCCATATCAAATATCAATAATTTACTTTATATACCTTGAAAAACTTAGACTTTGCTGAACTCAATACTTACAACAACATTTTGTACTTCACCAGATGACACAAACACATTCAACTCATCCACATAGTTTGTGTACCGTCCTGGTAGTCGGAAGTGATGACGTGACAGCGAGCTATTATGTAGGCGTGTTGAGCAGGGCCCATGGCTGGCAGAAGGGAAGGAAGTCGGGGGGCTCGTGTGGTCGCCAATTATTAAGTTGGCATGCTTCGGGCTCGTGTTGAGATGAAG
>Ga0123342_1005961_pt1 | contig 17248 bp, 11 predicted proteins | sample Turbeawhitnodule_FD_89960 | JGI IMG/M metagenome (GOLD analysis project Ga0123342, IMG submission 89960) | Root nodule microbial communities of legume samples collected from Mexico - Turtle bean Mexico white nodule | ecosystem: Host-associated > Plants > Roots > Nodule | place: Mexico: Nepantla... | reverse complement strand
ATAAAGATTGATTGTCCAAACAATCAAAACAAAGAAAAACCAGCAAGCAAGAAGAGTGAAAGAGGCAAAGGAAAAAGAGCATATATTTCTTGGGAAGAAAATGAAGTTTCCTCAACAAGTGACTCCTCAACTGGAAGTGAAGAAGGAAATTTGTGCTTCATGGTGAATGATGAAGGATCAATCTCTGATTCGGTGAGTGATTTTTCCACTGATTATGAAAGTTATGATCAATTGTTAATTGCCTTTAAGGAAACACATGATGAAGCAAACAAATTGGTTGTCATATGTAACAAATTGAACAAAGTTAGCAAAGTACTTGAACCTAAGGTTAAGTCACTTGAGAAAGAATTACACAAAGCTAAAACTGATCTTGTTAGCCTTGAATTGACATGTTTGCATGCATATCATAGCGGAGCTCCTCGGAGGTATACGTGGGAGTCACATCGGAGATCGAGCTCTCTCGTCGAAAGCCATTCGGGCGGGGTACTACTGGCCGACCATGAAAGAGGACTGCATGAAGTACGCGCAACGATGCAAGCAATGCCAACGGCACACCGACTGGAATCATGCACCCCAGAAGAATTACGATCGATCCATAGCCCATGTCCTTTTCACACCTGGGGGATTGATATCCTGGGACCATTTCTCCTAGCAGTTCGCCAGATGAAATACCTCGTGGTCGCCATCGAGTACTTTACCAAGTGGATAGAGGCTTAGCCCGTCACACAAATCACAGCTCACAAGGTTCAACACTTTGTGTGGAAGAACATAGTTTTCTGTTTTGGAATCCCAAAATGCTTGGTGTCTGACAATGGCACCTAGTTCACAAGTCAGCAGCTAGGCAAACTATGCACGAAGCTCGGTATCAAGCAGGTATTTGTATCAGTCGAGCACCCTCAGACGAATGGGCAGGTCGAATCCGCCAACCGAGTCTTGCTTGGGGGCCTAAAGAGGAGGCTAGAAAAAGCCAAAGGAACTTTGGCAGACGAGGTCCCGAGAATTGTGTGGGACTACCACACCACTCCCCAGTCCACCACCAGGGAGACGCCTTTTAGCCTGGTGTATGGTTCGAACACCATGATTCCTGTTGAGATCCAGGAAAGCTCACATCGTTCCGAGAACTTCGTGGCCGAGGAGTCTAACGAGGAAAGAAGGCTGAACCTAGACCTGCTGGACGAAGCCAGGGAGGAAGCACGCATCAAGGCTGAAGCCTTGAAGAGAAGGGTCGAGTATAAGCACAAGTCCAAGTTGAAACCTCAACAGTTCCTGGTCGCCGACTTGGTGATGCCAAAAGCTCACACCTACCAGCTGGAGAACAAGTTGTCTCCCAAGTGGACTGGAACATTCCGTGTGATAGAGACACTTGGGAACGGAGCGTACAAACTCGAGACCTTGGAAGGTGGGACAATTCCTCGAACATGGAATTGAGCCAACCTTAAATTTTATTTCAGTTAGTTATATCATTGTACGCAGTTAAGGGACACTTTTTTTCCCTTATAAGGATTTTTTAATGAGGTCAGTCAATAAAAAGTTAGTTGAAAAATATATTTGCAATGTATTGCACAGTAAAGTAAGTCAACCTCTCCCTTGCCTTTATACGCCAAGGTCAAGAACAGTAAAGCGAACCTCTCCCTTGCCTTTATACGCTAAGGTCGAGAACAGTAAAGTGGGCGTCTCCCTTGCCTTTATACGCCAAGGTCGAGAACAGTAAAGAGAACCTTTCCCTTTCCTTTATACGCCAAAATCGAGAATAGTAAGGTTCCAAGTAAGACATCTCCCTTGCCTTTATATGCCAAGGTCGAGAATAGTGAGTGAACCTCTCCCTTGCCTTTATACACCAAGGTCGAGAATAGTATGGTTCCAAAGTAAGACATCTCCCTTTCCTTTATACGCCAAGGTCGAGAACAGTAAGTGAACCTCTCCCTTGCCTTTATACGCGAAGGTCGAGAATAGTATGGTTCCAAAGTAAGACATCTCCCTTGCCTTTATACGCCAAGGTCGAGAACAATGAGTGAACCTCTCCCTTTCCTTTATACGCCAAGGTCGAAAATAGTATGGTTCTAAAGTAAGACATCTCCCTTGCCTTTATACGCCAAGGTCGAGACCAGTAAAAGTTCAAGCAAACATCTCCTCTGCCTTTATGTGCTAAGGTCAAGAAAGGTAAAGTTCCTAGCAAAACTCCCCCTTTGAGTGAGAATGCCACGATCGAGAAGGGCAAGGGACACCAAAGGCAGAAGCAAGTTAGTAAAGGACCGTGCTACTTAGGAAGGGACGACCATTGACGCATTGTTAGTTGGCATAATCGTTTCAAAATGTATGAGTTAGTTGAGGACAAGCATAAGGTTAAGTTTGAAAAAAGAAGAAGGTGTTCATACATAGAAGGGTCAGATTGAAAACAAAGGACTGTCATACATAAAAATATATATAGGAATGTTCATGAAGTTACAAAATAAAAACAATGGCAGGAGAATTCACCACCGCTACTCAGCATCCACCAATTGCCCATCGGCAATGGTCTTGTTCAAGCTTGTCTGAGAAAGGTCCACCCCTGGATGAGCGCAGGAAACCTGGGCCATGGCATCCCAAAACCCACTGCGTAAGAGTCGGCGACATCACTGGTGAGCTCATCTTTAGTTTACTGGAAGAGTTCATCCTTGCAGACCATATCCTCCTTCAGCTGGGCCATCTCTCCATCTCTGCTGGTTAACTCCTTCTTTAGCCCGTCCACCTCGGTGCGGAGATCATCGTTTCTGGAATACAATCTCAAGGTCTCTTGAGATTTCTCAAACAAAATGGCCTTGGTCTCACGGTCAATCTTGCGAAGCTCCTCCACCTCCAGGGTAAGCCCTGTCACTCGGCGTTTTAGCTCGGTGGTTTGAAGAGTTTCTTGGTTGGCCATTTCCTTTGCCCTCTGCATCATGGAAAGGAGAAGGTTGATCCCAACTAGGGTTTCCCCTAGTTGCCTTGACACGTGCTCCAGCAGAGGGTCCTCCTCCAGGTTCTCCAGCCTCTCTTTAGTTTGGGTAGAATGCAGCACTTTTTGGAGGAAGGAGGACAAGTCGGCAGAAGAGTCCCACTGATCTCTTTCCGAAGAACTCTCTCCTCTGCCTTCATGCACCGCGACATCTCGAGAGAAGGAGGAACTGGGAAGGCATTCCCTATAGGAGGGGGCGTGACCATGAGTCTGATGGCACAGGAATAGCGGCGTGAGATTTGTGCTTCCTCTTAAAGACAAGACCTGAGCAGGTTTCATCTTCCTCAGAGGGAGCAACTTCAACGACTTCAGCTACCCCTTTGAGCCTCTTATCCTTAACAGAAGAGCCTAGAGCAGAAGGGCTTGAAGCAAAGAGGCCTAGACTAGTTTTCTTTTGCATGGCCACAACGGTCAGATGTCTCCTCTTCTAAGCGTCTAGCACCATACTTGCATAAGAAGGGAAAGTACATAAGAATTTAAGCAAGCAACACACACAGGAAAAGCAACGCCAACAAATATGAGGGGAATGGGGAACCAATGTAAGCCTTAAGGGTTGTAGGGCACTACTCGTGTTTAATCAGATCGGCAAAGCTAAACACTACTTGGAGACTGGAAAGGAAGTCGCGCACCTTTCGTTCCCGTGGAGGTAAGTCTTCAAGGCATCTGGGCTTCTTGAGCCCAGGTTTCTTCGTCCAGTATAGGGGAAACCCATCCAAGAGGGTTGGATCATTTTTTGCTGCAGCAGATCTTGAAGAACTTACCCTTAAAGCCCTTGTAGAGGGTCAACAATACTCTCCCAGCAACCCCATTAAAACTTACCCACAGTTTTTTACCTAGGCTTTTGGCTTCAAAGAAGTAAAGGAGCACGTCCACTGACGGCAGATGGTCGAAATGGTGGCATAGGATGGAAAATGCCCTAACGAATGCCCAACAGTTGGGGTGTAGTTGGGCAGGGGCAACGTTGATCTCGGTAAGGAGGGCTCGTTCGAAGTTGGCGAAGGGTAAACGAAGGGAGAGTTTTTTGAAGATGGTGGAGTAGATAAAGCAAAATTGTCCCTCTGAGTCCGATGACTCATCATAGTAGACGAGTTCGTCTACCCTACAAGGCACAATCCTCACAAATTTTTCGTGCTCTCTTCCAAAGATACGAGATTTGTGGCAACTCTCACTCTTCCTATATAACACTATGCTCTCGTGGGTGGTGAACTCAGAGGTTTCCTCTAAGAGGTTAGTGGGAGCCCAGGGGTATAGGGTTTTGTAGTCAGGGGTGGGATGGTTTGGGGTTGGTTGATCCATCTTATGGAGGGAAGCTAAAACAGAGAAGAAAAACAAATGCAAAACTCAGGAAAATAAATGCACGCGTTTTGGAAAAATGAAGCAAACAAGCAGAAAAATGAAGAGCAACAATCATAGATGCGAAAAACATAAACAGTCCCAGCGCAGTTATAAGCAGATTAAGAGCATCGAAATGAAAAGGCGAAGGCAGTTACATGATAAAAAACGTACCTTGAAGTGATTATGCTTCAAGGGGACGAGGTATTTGGGGGAAGAAAACAGAGCGTTCGAAAGAAGAGGTGTTCGAAGAAATATGCGAAGAGGGAATGAAACAGTGAAGGGAGCGTAAAACTGAAAGGTTAACATATAAGGGGAAGCGCAAGCGGCAACGCTTCCCAACCGTTGATCTGGCCACGTGTACGCTGGTGAAGGAGTGTGGTGAAACTTCACTTCGATGTAATGTGCACGTCTCATCACCCACTAGACACGTAGGTCACCACGGGCGAGCAGTTAGCCACTTCACTGGAACAAGTTCCAGCTCGAGCCTAGGGGGCTTGTGTATTGGACTAGACCTCAAACATCGGCACCGAACATCGGCATCGGACATCGGCACCTATGAGGTAGGTACGCTCGGCGGTCTGGTCGCAAGAATGGGCCACGTAAGTGGAGCCCAGAGATGCGTGTGTTAAAACCCATGTATGAGAAAAGCCTAGTCAGCAAGTAAGTTCATGCATGTGGTGTGTATAGTGCATTTGGGTCTAGCACAAGTAAATATTCCCTGAAGGCGACAAGGCCCAAGAGCGCTAAGGTTTTCAGTGAAGGATTAGGGCACCTACAGAACAGATGGATCCCGCAGCGTTGGTACATGAGTTGGTACCCTGACGGCCATACTGTTAGATTCGACACTCCAAAGAGGAAGATTTTGTGCGATTATTGGGAAATGATTGCGCAACAACGTACGAGATTGTCCTCCTAGTAAACCTAATTTCACTAGAGGTAAGACTCTGGTCAAAGAGAGGTGGAGAAAGTGAGTTAACCTAAAAATAGTCTATAAAAGGGACTTGAGATCCTTGGTAAAGGTATACTGTTTCTAAGCTTGAAACTATTTTACTTACTCATTGTTTCTTAGCCCAGTACTGACTTGATCATCGAAGTGCAATCAAAAGGTAGGGCCCCCTCTGTTTCAACGGAGCCGCTCTGCAACACCCAAGAGGGAGCACAGAAACCGCCAAAAATAGGAGGACTCACCGCCTGCCTTTGAAGTTAACGACGACTAGGTCAACCAGCAAGAACAGGTAACCATTGTGTTGATAAGCTTCTTCCGTAGGTTTGTTTAATCAACTTGAGTTTGTTTGGTATCCTAGTTTACCCTCTAGAGTTTACTTAGACTATTTCCATAATAGGTATAAACTCCCTATGTATCATTTTGTTTAAGTTCTAGGGAGTTGTTTTGTATTTCTTTGCATGGATTTTGTCTAGTTCCTTATGTTTGCTTGTTTCTTTTTCCATAATAGATTGTTTCATGTGATGGAAAAATGATGGTTGAGGTCCGTGATGTCAGCTTAGCTAAGATATCATATTTGATAATGATGTCTAATATGAGTTTCTAAAAAAAATGATAATATTAATATTTTTATTCATGTTACTAATAATTTAATTAATATTAACAATTTTCTTAATATTAATAAAAATATTATTTTTATCATTATTAATATTATTATTCCTATTATTAATATTATTTTATTATTATTATCAATTTTAATATTATCCATTGATTTACATTGGTAGATAAATTTATATACCTACATAAACAAAAAAATTTATGTAGATTCATCCAAGATCTGTATCCATGAATAATATTTTTCTAAATAATATTTTATTAATTTTTTAATTATAATGTATCTACTGATGTACGTAGTACAACTGTTTACAAAAGAAACGAAACATGCAAGATAAGCTTATGGAAATAAATTTTCACCATGGAAGAGTATATTTACATATAAAAAACATTTAATAAGCAAATATCAATTATTCAATCTTCTTCAAATACCAGCACAAAACAACATATAAATTATACATGGATGTACACATCCAAAATATTCAACAAACAAAATATCAACTAATGGCTTCCAGAAGACCCATATTATGTAACTCCTACCAGAGACTAACATATGATCCAATTCAGTACTTAAATTTACAAAAGAATCTATCATGGCATTAGGGTAAGTTCAATACAACCTAAGTCGTGCATCTACATATGTCACGGTATGCAGAAACACCCTCGTCGACTTCTCACTACCTAATATCTTAGTTTATGTAACTTAAACCATTAGTGAAGCTAGGGGAGGGGATCTCTGTTACAGCATAGGCATCAATACTTAATACACAAACAAATAATAGTCCATACATTATCCCAAATGTATGACTTTAATTCCATATAATGTCTATCATTTTCATAGAACACATATCATTTGAAAATTTTGCAAATTAATTAAACATATAAATTAATATTCATTTTACGTTTATATGTAATACATTCATACATAATCCAAATCAAGAAATCAAGAAGAAAGGGAAAGAAAATAGAAGACAAAAAAAGGAAAGAGAAAGAACTTTATTAGCTTTAGCGAAAATGCTCTCGCTTGAGCAAAAAAAAATTCTCTTCAGCAAAAATGAGGTCGAGATGAGGTCCAATTCCAGTACTACTTTCGCTTGAGCAAAAATTTCCTCACTTGAGCGCAAAGCCAAATTTTTACTCCATTTTCGTTAAAGCGAAAAAGTGAAAATGGACCCGAGAACAAGGTCATTTTCATGTCAACTTAACTGAATTTCAAGTTTTTATCCAAACTCAATACTCAAATTTATATTTTATAAAACATATAAGATCAATATGATATTACCCTGCTCAGAATTTGACTTACACTCTCATTGAACTCAAATTTAGTATATCTATCTATATAGTCAAGAATTTTTAAACAAGATTCAATTCAAATTCAACTCAAACATCCAACTTTCATTATTATTTACACTTCAAACAATTCATAAAACAAAAACATTCCAACATTATTTCAACATCATAATTAACATTTAAATTACCAAACTATTAAAATATGCTATGTTTATACTTTCAAAGTCAACCATCACAATCAATCAACATTTATTTTACTCAACAACAAACCCTGCAAGAGAAATTGAGACTTGAGACCACGTTCCCTCCATATCCAGATCTTCTAACCTAGGGTACTATTGAAAGTTAAAGTTAATTTCCCTTACCTAAAAAATTTATCTTCAAGAAAGTTTCCAAAATCAAACTATAATGTTATTCCAAGATCTATGGACTTAGAGCAAATTAGCCAAACATAACCAAATTTCAGTATATGGTAAAACAAGTTGAGAGACTCACTTTTCTCAACTAACCCCGAAAAACCAGAGAACCAGAGATCTTTAGAATAAATAGAAACTTACTTTGTTTGGAAATATGATCGAACATGATTGATCATTGACTCCTCAACTACTTAGGTATAATCAAATTCTAAAATAAATGATAATTAGGAAGATAAAATGAAAAGAGAAAGGGTTGATATGTTTATGTTTTGGTTAGGGGGTGTTTGTTACATATAAGATCATATTTATACATAAATAACTCTTGTACCGACCAGTCCTTGGACTCGGGCGTAGACCAAAGTTATGGTGGGGCCCAGAAGACTGGGTCCACTGAGAGGCTAGCAGGACGGGCCAAAGTCTCAGTAAGCTCGCGAGTAAGGGCAGCCGAAGAGGGGGCGACATCGAGGTGCGGGGCGTGGAGGCCTCGGACCTCGACGATCCAAACAGTAAAGCTTAGCTGGAAAAAAAAAGGTAGTTTCCAAGCCACATTCCAGCACTCAGTAAGGGAGAAGTCAAGGTCACAGAAGGTCCATGCATGGGGCGTGGACGAGGCGGTAGGGCACGTCACAATCAAAGAACCCCTGGGAAAGAGAAGACTGGTAAGGGTCACATCCCAGGGGTGATCTGCATGCATGGCACATGAATAAGATAGGGCACTCCCAGGGCAGATGACCCAGAGATTGGATGCATGAGTTGGCACCCAAGTGGTCATCCCGCGGAGGTTGCACTCCAGTAAAGGGGGTCTTGCACGCTAAGTGGCCCTAAGAGTGGGTGAGAGTGATGCTAAGACGCACCTACAGTAAGCCTAAGTCACAGTTCGCAAAGGAGGCAGAAACACTAAAAAAGTATATAAAGGGTAACAACCAACAAAATAAGGTACGTATTTCTAATGCAAATAACACACAAAGAGAATACACACATAGAGCTATCAGAGTTTAGAGTTTTTGGTGTTTCTTTGCCCGGTGTTTGACTTGAGCGTCAGAGTGCAAACGGTCGCGAGGGCACCCTTTGTCTCTTGTGTTTTCAGGTGTTTCCGTCAGGGAAAAAGCATGTAAGAAGGAGGGATTCTTGGACGCACAACTGTCGTAGATGCACGAAGACGCCTTAGGTCAACCGGCGGGAACAACTCTTATAACTAACTTTTGTAAATTAGTAAAGAAGTCACATGATTAATACTTCCACTAATAAGCTTGAAACATCATATAGACTAACTCCCTGATGAAAAATGAAGAAAGGTGTAATGCAAGACAAATGATTTGATACCATCATATATTGTAAGGATAGACACACCAATGAAGATAAACAAACATGTCAAAACAGACTATCTTGTTTCATCAGACGATCTTCAACTATCAAATGATATTGAACTATCAAACAATATTAAACTATCAAACAATTTATAATATTCGATGATCAAGGGACCTTATCAAGATTTTACTAAGTTAATCTTCATACCACAATAATCAATACATATAAAAAAAAAACATTAATACAAAACTATAAATAAATGGATCAAAAATATATAAGAGTACAATTTATCCTAATAAATAAGGATTTAACTACTCATGATATAAAATAGCATGAAATATAGATAAAAAGATGAATAAGAATTTATATACAGAAGATAAATTATTAATTATTTAGTTATTTATTTATAAAAAATTATGGACCTATTAGTCTTTATCCTCCATCATCTTTATAGGACAAATTTAGTACTTATGCTTATTTTCTATTTTATGCAAATAAAAATAATCATATTAATTATTTTACATTCTACATATGATATATAAACATATTAAACTTAAATAATTTGGACGGTCCTTTTTGGAAAACATTTAAATAAGGGTAGATTTAAAAAAATAAAAATAAAATGTAATAACGTTGTTTCTTTTATCAACAAGTAAAAAATAATGAATATGAACTATTTCAGGGTGGTCGAACCCTTATACAAGACATAACACAACAAGACCCACCGAACTCCTTCTAGTTTACCAAAACCCTACTATACTACGAAAAAACAAACAACCCAACCATAAGAAGAAACCTTACAAAAATAATCAAACACCTCAAACCTTTCCTACAAGAACGAGAGGTCAAGAGAATCTAAGTCACTTAATCGAAAACATACAGGTTAGAGGATCAATGTACCACTCAGATTAAGAAAAGCAAGTAGGAGTAGATTTAGATGTTACCCAAGACCAAACCTTTAGTTGAGCCAAGGTGAACATTTCTGAATGATCAATCACTCCACCTTTGAAAATATGCTTATTACTATGCTTCAAGATAACAACTACAATCCAAACACTTCCCCAAACTACATACCTAAACAAGAACATTTAACAAATTAAAACGCAAAAAGTGTAAAACAGGATCATGATGATCTACCAACGTTAACCCCAACCAAACATAACACTGATTTCAAGCTAGTCAAACAATATTGCATTAAAAAAGAGATGTCTTATTCACTCCACTTCCACATGTAATAACATTGTTAAAGTATACAAAATCTTACCAATTGCTTTTAGTTGTTTCATTATATAATTTTTCTTATTTTTTATTTACCAATCCAAACACAAGCTTATGCACATATATACAAACCAAACTATCCATTTAACTTTAATGTATAGAGTTTTTTTTTATAATATTAATACCACGTATTGTTATATTTTTTAAAATAAATATATATATATATATATATATATATATATTTACCCTTGGAGGATATGTGGTTCAACCACATAGTAAAAGGTGTTTGAACTCTAGTCCATTCACTGTTCTAATTATATTAAAAAACATATCCAAATTCACTCCCAAACACCTCCAATAATTGTATCCAAAATAAAACAAATGGCTCTTGAAAATCCATCTTCCAATCATTTTGTTTGTTTAGATATGTATTGATTAGTGAAGAGGAGAACCACTATTAATGAACGGATAATATTATTTTTTCTAATAGAAACACAAACATTTTTTAATAGAGACAATTTTATTTAAACAAAAAGAATTATTACTGCTTTTACTGATTAAACTCAAATTCATACTTGTGGAATGATTAAGCAAAATTGTAAATAACAATTTTTATAAAATTTATCAATATTTTTTTGTCTTACCATGATTTCAATGAAACTCATATTTTTGTCTATTCACTAAATACTTAATATATAAATAAATGTAGATGTTAAAGTTGAAAGCAATAATGAAATAGATGAAAAACCTCAACCAATGGTAGGTCTTATATTGGAAGCCAATCTTGCAATCATTCAAACACATCTAACATTTCTATGCCCTTCTTCTTCCACACACTCACAAGTCAGAAAGCATAACACCTGGTTTTCCTCCCACACCACAATCAAACTCTGAGATGAGCCAACGTGTCCCTAGCTGTGATGTGGACGACAACACCATTCCCACACCCACAAAGTTCTCTCTTCTTTCCACCTCCAATTTCACAGCCCATGAAGTCCCAAAGTAAATTTCTGCTCAAATTTCATTCCTTTTACAGCTCAAAACTATGCCATCTATTACTCTTAATTGTGGAAGATGAATTCTTTGAATTGTATTATAGGTTGGGCTACAAAGGGGCATGCAAGAAGGGACAACCTTTGACCCCTGAAGACAGCCCTGGGAGGAACCAAACAACATGGGACATACCTCGTACAAGTGGAACCTTGGAGTCCATAGTGAACCATCGTATCGGCAAAAACTGCCACAAGTCAGTTACTAAGGACGCCTTAGTGCCCTGTTTTCCCAAACAGAGCACAATGTTTGGCGCGTGCAAGAAGGGTTACTCTATGCGCGTGGAGTCTGGAGCTGGGGTGGTGGCGCGTGGTCCCACAACGCATGAGTTGAGTGGCGGCAAGGACTCGAATGTGAGTGGTAGTGACACTTATCCAAGGGAGTTGAGCGTGACTTTCAATTCAGACACCATGGGTTGCCCGGAAAACACCTGTAGTTCTGGTAAGCAGTGTACGGACACCACTGCCATCGACGACCGTGATTCCGTAAGCCACCGTAGGTCGCAGGTATGCCTCGTATTTATTTGAAACAAAAATACTTATAGTTTGAGTATTAACTTATTAAGCCATTTATTCTTTTGTAAATATAAAAAATATTTTAATGTTTGTTTACATGATTTAAAGGAGTGATTACTTTCATTTGAATAATTTCTCATCTACAATTAATCAATTAAATATTTTTTGTTCGGATAAATATACCATCTGCGTGCTTCTAGTTTCTGTATTTTTTGTTGTTAACTTCAAACTTCCTTGTTCTTAGCTGACACTGGAAGAATGCTTAAATGATAGGTATTATATTAATGTGATGTCATTTTCTCAATAATTGATACAGTCACGTGTTTTTTTTTTAAAAAAAAGAATGAAAAGGTTTGAATATTATAAGGATAAGTAAATAACTTTTTCTATTATATAGAAACAATTTTTTATTTCAAAAAGGGTATTTAAATCCTTATAAATTAGTGTGTTTAGATGTACTCTTTTAAATATTTTGAGAAAAACAATGATGTGTTTTATTCAGAGTTAATCCAAAAGAAGTAGACATCCAACAGATTTCAAATGGGTTTTATTTTTATTGACTTTTTTATTGTAATGATTTGGTGATATTTTGTTGTTATTTGATGGAAAATCTTAGAGTGAGGCAGGAGAAGAGGATTGCAAGAGAAGTGGAGTTGATAGATATTGTGAATCCAACAAAAGAATAAAAGCTTCAGCTGTACACAACCAATCTGAAAGGGTTACGTGACTCCTCTTCTGTGCAACAAGTATCATTTGTGTGCATTTATCAGGAATTTCTTGATCATTGATTCCTTTGTCTTTGCTTTTCAGAGAAGGAGAGATAAGATCAACCAAAGAATGAAGGAATTGCAAAAACTGGTCCCGAATTCCAGCAAGGTAAACAAGAATACTTCTGACTGAGCCAGGTTTTTCGCATTAAAAAATGTTCCCACACTTTTTTCAAATTCTACTCACTCAGAAACAGTGACCATACATGATTCAGCTCCAACATCCTCCTTAATTTCTTCACCTAGTCACCACTCACTGTTCATGCCACCAACCCCGGATCACACCCTATCTTCTTATATACTGTTTACATACTGCTTTGGTTACAAATCCCATTAAAAGAAAATGAAAATCTGCACTCAAATCTCTTGCAGATCCTACATTAATTAATTAATTAAAGAGAAAATCAATAGTATAGATGAGAGCATTGATCAAAAGTTGGAATGAGAGCAATCTTCATAACTTAGTTTTACAACCATCAGTTAAACTTCAATTTATTTCTTAATGTGATATCATACTATTCACTGTATTAGAGATTTTACATTGTCCAAATAAATAAAATGAATTTAAACTATAAAATGAGACCAGTCTTGAATCAAATCTAAATTAGTTATGATTTATCTTTTCATAAAGCAAAAATGCTCTTTCAAGTACTTCTTAAAGGAATATGTGGCCAAGGAATAATCCATATATATACATATATGGGTGAGAATACTCCATAGATATGAAAATGACTTCAGTACAGTAGTACACTATAAGGAAATAGTAAGCTTTAACTAATGTATTATAGTATGCTTTAATTTATCACTTTTTTTTTCTACAGGTACTCAACAACTTTTAATACTACTACTTTAATACATTTTTACATTAATTATAAATTTATTTGTATACAACTCCCTGAATTATTAAAGTATAATTTTTCTTAAGTAAAATTGGTTATTCTGGTTCTGGAGTTTCAATTATAGACACTTAATTGTGTTAAAAGTTATAGAGAGAATTTTGTTGATATTTGAGCAATTAAGAAGGAGAGTTCCTTGGTGTGGTTTATTTAGCAGACGGATAAAGCTTCGATGTTGGATGAGGTTATCCAATATATGAAGCAACTGCAAGCACATTTGCAAATGATGAATTGGATGAAAATGTACTCGTCGATTATGCTGCCAATTGCCATGCAACAACAACAGCTTAAAATGTCGATGATGATGACTCAAATGGGCATTGGAATGAGAATGAGTAAGGAAATGACTATGAATATGAACAACATTAACATTCCCTCCATTCCTCCCATGCTCCACCTTCCTCCTTTCATGCCTGTGGCTTCATGTGCTGATCAATTACTAGGAGAACCACCGAAGGTATTATTGACCCTTTTACACACTTTCAACAAACTATTTCATGCTCATAAATTAATCATAGGATTTACTTAATATTATACTCTAATCACTATTAAAAAAAATCAACAAATTATTATATTAATTAAATTAAATTTAAAGTATTAAAAAAATTACTTACATGAATTAGTTTCTATTAATATAAATAATTTTTAAATTGATATCTAATTAGATATTAAAATTTTAGTTATCAACTAATTAAATTTTAAGATTAGTAATTAAAATTTTAATAGTTAATTAAATATTAATTTAAAAAATTTATTAATAATAAAGATTATTTTAAATATTAATAATTTTGTTAATTTTTAAAATAATATCTAATTTAATTAATATAGTGATTAATTTTTTTTTATAAAATTAATTTTTATTATAAGTGTATTATTAATTCTTTTATGGTTAGGAATAGACATTGGCTAGGATCATATATAGTAACTTCTCCACCACTAATTATTGTTTAATTTTCCTTGAAATTTTAAACACCATTATAAACAACACAACATGTGTCATCTTTTTCAAATCATACAAGCATAGTACACAGAAAATATATTAATATTAATTAGAACAGTCAACTTTGACTAAGGTATATTTGTAATAAATTATATCATAGGTATTTTTCCTTGTTTAGAGCAAGTTTCTGACTTAGGGCCTTGCCCCTATATTTTTCCAATTTAAATTTTTATATATATATGTATAATAATATATAATAAATTGATATTAAAATTAAATAATAATACTTTTGGTAAAATATTTGACTTTATTATTATTATTATTAGTTTTCATGTAGAGATAATCATCACTTTCCATTTTGAAACGAAATATTTCAATATGATTTATTTTTAAGGATTTTTTAGTCTTTCCCTTTTATTGTTTAAAATTTTATATAAAGATTATTTTTAAGGCTTTATTTGAGAGTTAAAGAATATTTATTAACCTTTTCAATGTTTTTTTTTATCAGCATTAACCTTTTTAATGTAGTAAGTTAAACTTAACCTTTTCAATAGTAAGTTTAACTTAAAACATTATATATAAGATTGATAGTCTGGGGTGAAACTCATTAACAGATATTCTCTTTTCTAACACTCCTTGGTTTATTCTTTGTTTTTGTTGTTGTTAAGTTTTAGAACATTCATTATGATATTCTAAAGTATTTTTTATTTAAATATATAAGCCTTAAAAAAGAAAACAATTATCTTTTTCAATTATATATCTTCTAAAATTTGCTTTTAATGCATAACAATCAATTTGAAATTTATTAGATGGTTATTGACTATGATTTAAAGATTATCACGTGTCATTCTAATATAATAAATTTTAAAAATGTAATTAATCACATTTTCTTAAAATTTTAGGATTGTGAAACTAATAATTAATATTCATAATATTACATTTTATTTAAAAAAACCTTAATTTATCTTAAAATTAATATCGAAACACTACTTTGATGATTGTGATAATTTTAAATATTTTATTAAAATAAATATTTTTATAAAATTGGATAGATATATATTTGTTAAAATATCCCCTACATTTGTTTCTGATTCCTTCCCCTACATATATAATGCAATCATTGAGTTACTTTTTAAACATAAATAGAATCTATAAAATATAATATATATATATATATATATATATATATATATATATATATTTATAACAAGTGATTGCTAATGAGAATAAACTTCATGCAGTCAGTGACAGTGGATGCATACAGTAAGATGGCTGCTCTGTATAATCAGATGTATCATTCTCCATATTCTACCTCCAAGAAATGAGTTCTACTGTTCTACCTTCTCAAGAGGGTGTGATAAGCTTGTGTGTGTATATCTATGGTTAGAAAGATTTGAGTGAAGAGGCAAAAGTTTTCATTTTACAAGCAAAATAAAATGTAATTTATTTGTACTCCAATAGTACAAAGATGATGTACATTTTCAGACGTGGTTCCTTCTGTTCATTGTTAGTATTTTTTTTTTCTATGACCTAATAAAGTTTGAATATAGGATGTTAAGTATTTGTTGAAATTTGTTCTCTACTAGATGAATCTATTTTATTTTTACTTTGTTATTGTAATATGTATGATTATCAAATTCACGAGTTAACTGTTAACTTTTTCAAGTTTATATTTTCACTCACTTTATATGAGTTACTCATAAATAAATTTATTTTTGAAATAAACTTAATAAATTTTGTAAACTTGGTTGTAATGCTTTATTCATACTGTTGATTTTTAAAAATCAGAGAACCTTCAATCTTTAGAAGAGTATGAAATCTAAAGGTAATGCCCTCAGCCCAGTTTTATGTGTGGAGGGCCTTGTTGGACAAGATAGCAACTAAGCTGAACCTTCACAAAAAGGGAATTATTTTGGGAAATACATTATGCCCTCTATGTGGGAGGGAGGAAAAATCAACTTCACACATCCTCATTATGTGTGCCGTTTCAAGTTTTGTATGAAATATGTGCAATAGTTGGCTTGAGATTAGTACAGTGAACCACAATGTCTTGGTTAATCATTTTGATCAGTTTTTATGCTTGTGCTTTAATAAAGAGGGCAACAAGTTGTGGACAAGTTTGTGGGTTCGGTGATTTGGTGTATCTAGAAGCATAAAAACAAGATTATTTTTAATCAAGCAAAGATTGATGCTGAGGAAATCTTTACCCTAACACGAGTACAATCTTGGGCATGGATGAAACGTAAAGTAAGGAACGTCAACTTCCCTTTCTTTGATTGGATTCTATCACCATTAATTTGCATTAACATGGTAACTAAATAACATGTTTGGTTTAATATATGAGAATAAAAGTATTAAATTATTATCCCTTATTAACTGGCAATGTATCTATATTAATTTTGAATCAAGTTTGAATTTTTATTTTTCTTAATCAATTCATTTGTTTAAAAAAAAATTCTAATTAAATTATTTTAAATTTATAGAAAACTCTATTTAGCTCAAACTAAACTTATCCGAATTTGATTAGTGGTGCAGTACTAATCTAGCTCAGGCTAGAATTGCTAGCTTAAGCTAAATAAAGCACCGAAAGATATAGCTTAAGCTAAATTGGCTCGCTTGAGCTAAAGTTCATTATATAAAATTTGAAACACCAGCTAAAACAGGAGCGAGGTGGGGAAAAAGAAGTGATTTTTAGAGAGAAGTTAGTGAGAGAAAGAGAAGAAAACCTCTATTCTTAGGAGAAGAATCTACTCAGATCAGCCCTTCTTATGCAAATCAGATCAAGAATGAAGATTGGAGGAGCTATCATGAGTGGCTAAGTGTTTTCTAACTTGGGATTGAATGTAATCTACTTTGATGTAATGTATTCTTGGTGATATATATATATATATATATATATATATATATATATATATATATATATAATATTTTTTTTTTTTTTTTTTTTTTTTTTTTTTTTTTTTTTTTTTTTTTTTTTTTTT
>Ga0123342_1005960_pt1 | contig 17251 bp, 10 predicted proteins | sample Turbeawhitnodule_FD_89960 | JGI IMG/M metagenome (GOLD analysis project Ga0123342, IMG submission 89960) | Root nodule microbial communities of legume samples collected from Mexico - Turtle bean Mexico white nodule | ecosystem: Host-associated > Plants > Roots > Nodule | place: Mexico: Nepantla... | reverse complement strand
ATTAATAATATTTAATAATATTAATAATATTTAATAATATTAATAATATTTAATAATATTAATAATATTTAATAATATTTAATAATATTAATAATATTTAATAATATTAATAATCTTTTTAATCTTTATAATATTATTAATATTTAATAATATTTAATAATATTAATAATATTTAATAATATTAATAATATTTAATAATAATAATAATATAAATAATAATAAATATATTAAATATATAAAGAATGTTATTAATTTTTATTTTATTAATTATATTAATATTGATAATCATACTCATAAATATAATAATAATCATAACATGACAACAAAACTTGACTGGTGTAATGGTTAAAGCTTCTATAAACATTTCTCAAGGGACTTGACTTCGAATCCCACCTGCTGCAGTTTAATTCTAACATTAATTATAATTGTCATAGCATATATAATAATTATCAATAATAATCATAAAAATTGGCAAAAAATAATATTTGTAGATAATAATTGAAAAAAGAAGATTCAAATAATAATTTAAAATTTTAATGTAGTGATTCATGAAAGGCGTTAAAGCCATATGCTAAGGAATCAATGGGCAGTTGCGGGTAAGATTTCAGCATTTTCAAAGTCACATTTGTCGCTTCAAACCATCCAAGCATTTCATAGTTAATTTGTTTTAATATACCAAACCAACTTCGACCTTATGAGCGAATTTCTAGACAAGGCCCGGATCAAGGATGAGGCGTGTAAGGTCAGAGTCACTAGGAGATACAACTCTAAGGTTCGATTGAGGGTTTTTCAGGGGACTAGGTTTGGAGATTGCGCAACGACACGAGAGAAATAGAAGGGAAGTTCTTGGTTAATTGGTAATGACCCTTGGGTACAAAGTGAAAGAAAAAAAGGGGTTTACAAGCTAGAGGACTTGTTAAGCAAGACAGTACGAAGAACCTAGAACACAACTTACTTAAAATTTTATTTTAGTTAACTAACTATCATATGTAATTAGTTGTGACTATCTCGGTGTACTTTTTCCTTACTCGATCATTTTTTCCTAAGGAATGTTTTTGTTTGAAAAGGGTTTAATGAGGCACCCAATAAAATTCAAACTTTTAGGAAACATGATTCCATTACGACAACAATATATGCATAAACTAAAATGAAAAGGTCAAGCATCAATCGTGAAGCTCTCAATCGGCGTGAATCGACACACCCAATATATCATCAACTGAGATTCAAAGGCTAAGCATCAATCGTGATACCCTCAACTAGTCTGAATTGACACGTCCAATATATGCATCAACCAAGATGCAAAGGTCAAGCATATCGCGATGCTCTCGGCCAGCGTGAACTGACACACCCAATATATGCATCAGCCGAGATGCAAAGGTCTAGCATTAACCAAGATACAAAGGTCAATCATCAATCGAGATGCAAAGGTCAAACATCAATTGCGATGCCCTCGATCAGCGTGAATTGACATGCCTAATGTATGCACTGACACGCCTAATATATGCATCAAATGATAAGCAAAGGTCAAACATCAATAACGATGTTCTCGGCCAATGTAAATTGATGCACCTAATATATACATCAATCGTGATGCTCTCGACCAGAGTGCACCGACACGCCATAATACGTAAAGGTCAAGCACCAACTGTGATGCTCTCGACCATTGTGAACCATCTTGTTAAAATACATAAAGGTCAATCATCAATCATGATGATTTTGGTAATGTACACACCCAAAATATGCAAAGGCCAAGCATCAACCATGATGCTCAGCGTGAACCAGTATGCTAAACGTGAACACAAACCAGGATACCCTTGGACAACATTAGTCAACACATGCATTATGATCAACTCGTATGATAACAACCGAGTACGTAATGGTTGTGCCAAAAAATAAAAAGGACTACATAAATGAGAAATTCCAACAAATTTCATGTGAATACAAGTATTTCATTAATAAGGAATGAGTTATATGTCTAGAAAAGTACTTACAAAAGACAACGGTAAGGTATAAAAAATAAATTGGCATAAGCCAATATAATAAAAAAAAAACCATCTAAAAACCTACATTGGCTGGCACCATCATCGTCACCCTCTGTGGTAGGGATGTCATCAATCAACATTAACTCTCCTTTGTAGACATCCTTCAAGATGTCAAACCTCCCTTCATCAATAAGAATACTGTAAAAGAAAGCCACCTTTCGAATGACTTATTTCAATCCTTCTTCATGAATGTCGAGTACATATTCTTGAAGCTTTATCAACTCAACCTAGACATTCTCTTTTTTCCATACGACCTTATTGTGGGCAAGAGTAATCTTGGTAAGACTCTGCTTTAGGTCCTTCATATCGGTCGCCATTTTGGACTCGCTTTTTTCAAGCAATGGGTAGTCTTTTTCAAGCAAGCATAATGAGCCTTCCAAGACAACAACTCACTAGCAAACGCATCCTTGTCCACCTCAGTCAGCCAAGCCCTCTCATCTGAACTAAAATTGGACTCTAAAGCTGCTTACAAAAAGCTTGAGGACTCGACATGTTCTTGTTTTAACTTATTGATTTTGGCTAAAGAAGCTTGTGAGGCCTATACAAGATGAGATCAACACGAACAATGAACCAAATGCTACTAAACCCTTTTTAGAGGGTGTTAGGGAGATATGACACCCTTAGTAACCTTGAAATTGGTACCCAACATTTATATCGAGATGGTGTCGACATCTACGGAAGATGGACATGGCTTATTCGGGGAATTCCTTAAATACCATATGACTTTTTACGACAAGTACACTGCGTTGTTAAAAGTAATAATGTGTCTAAGGACGAATATCGAACCCACAAGGAACAGTTGAATATTCAAGTAAAATATTTGCTAAATATAGAACAAAATAATAAAAGTTTGTTGGGATGACAATGATTAACAAGAAAACAAAGCAAAAAGTTGTTGCTTCAATTGGAAAAATAGGGATTGGATTTCATCTTTCTCATTCTTTTGTATTTTGATTAGTCTTGATAATATTGTGCCCTTAGATTGATATTCATGCTCGTATAAAAATCATTTATATCGATTCCTCACATATAAAATTATTGTGAGGCTTCCTAAATATCAATTTCTCGCATATTTTTAAAAAGAACTTAGAATCAAGCTTAGACATATCAATTAACATTTCAAGGTTATTCCTAGCACTCAAATATGTTAATTATTATTGTTTAGGTCAGAACCATAAAAATACTTTCCAGTCAGATTTAAGATTTTATATCAAGAATTAGAAGCAAAACAATAATACCAATAATCAATTAAGAACAAAATATTATATTCAGATATCACATCAATACATAAGAGCTTGAACATATTACTCTCAATCCCAAATGGTAGAATTAGCCACACATCTTTTAAAACCTTTTATTCTGCCAATTGGGTTACAAGTCACTCAATGATGTTTTCCTCTCAATTTTTCACACTAGAGTCAAGCCTCCAACACCTTATTTAACCTAATTTGCTAGGGTTAAGTGACTTCTTGCGTCGCGTTGATGGGCTTGTTGATTAAAATATAAAATGACCCAATGTTTCTGGTGCTTTCTCGCTCAAGCGGGATATAGCGCGCTTGAGTGAGGAAGGCGTTGATTTTTAACACTACCACGGGAGCCTTCTCGCTCAAGCGAGAATGGGCTCGCTTGAGTGAGTTGCTTTGCTGCTGAGTTAGACTTTTTATGCTTTTTGTGCGTTTCTGGGCCTTTCAACTTTCTCCTTGTAACTTATATTATTCCTTTTTAACTTAGTCATCTCCATTATTTCCTATAAACCTGAAATTAACACCAAATTTGGGAATAAAATGCTCTTAATCAAATAAAGATCATAAAATATGTAGAAAGGTATTACATTCATAAATTATGGATTATTTTAGCAATTAATACTCATAAGTGCCTATATTTTAATATGAAATATTACTGAAATTAGACCCTTATCAATACCTTAAAGACTTCTCATTCTTCTCTTTCTTCTTCAACTTCTTCTTCTCTACATGGAGGAGGAAGCAACAAGTTGATAACAAGAGCCAAGTCAATGTAGGCGATGGATCTGAAAGCTCTTGGATGGAGTTCTCAAACCATCCCCAACCTTCTTGTCCCTGTTCTAACAAAGTTGCTTTAGTATAAGCTTCATGTTTAGTGCATGTTAAGCCATTATGCCTAAAAAAAATTGAAAAACAAAAACCTTAGAAAATATACCCTTGAAATTCTAATAAAAAAAAGGTGAACAGTGCGAAGAGGCAGAATCCTGGATGACTGATAAGTGTCTAATTTTAATAATATTTCATATTAAAATATAGGCACTTATGATGATTTATTGCTAATTTACATATAAAATAATCCTTAATTTATGAATTTATACATTTATACATTTTTATGAGCTTTAGCTTTATTTGAATAAGAGCATTTTATTCCCAAATTTGATGTTAATTGCAAATTTTTTGGGAGGATTGAAGATTTCGATTTTAGTACAAGTATCAATTCCAATCAAAGAACTTAATTTTAACATGCTAATCAAAATACATGAGAGTGAGAGAGATGAAACCTAATCCCTATTTTTCCAATTGAAGCAACTAATTCTTTGTTTGTTTTCTTATTGATCAGTGTCAATATAATCACTTCAAACTCTTTTTATTGTTTTGTTATATTTAGCAAATATTGTACTCGATAATTCACTGTTCCTTGTGGGATCGATATCCGTCCTTAGTGACAATTATTACTTCTGACAAACGCGGTGCACTTGCCGTAAAAAGTCATCAAGTTTTTGGCGCCGTTGTCGGGAAACAGGTTTAAGTTGTTGAGTATAATTTCCTAAATATTTTGAATATTTTAATTTATATTTATATTTGTTACTGTTTTTATTTTGTTTTAAACGGATTTGTTTTTATTTTATTTTATTTTATTTTAGTTTGCAGATTTACTGTATTATTTTAATTCTTATTTTGATTTTATTTTTTCTATTTATTTTTTATTTTCCTTTTGATTTTATTATAGTTCTTTTTCTTTAGGTTTAGTTACGTAGTTTTATTTAGGTTTACGTAGATTCTATTTATTTGTTTTAATTATTTATCATTGTTAATTTTAGTTTTTATTTTTACGAAAACTTAGTTTACATAGTATTTAGTTATTTAGGATTATATTTTTCTGTTTTATTTTGTTTTAGTTTTATTTTTTTTTTATTTTACTCCTAGTATTTATTTGTTATTTTAAGGATGTTATTCTTAAGTTTTTATTTATTTTTGTTTTATATTTTTTATTTATTCATTTTTTTTTGTTTTCTTTTATTTTTGTTTTTAGTTTTTTAGTTTACGTAAGTTGTTATCTATATTTTTTTTCTGAATATTTTTGTTAATTTTTTTTCTCTTGGCGTCATTTTAGTGTTTTATTTTATATTTTATATTTTTTTTGTTTATTTTTTATTTTATTTTGCAGATTTGTTTTATTTTATCTTTAAAAAAAAATATTTATCTTTAATTTTTTTTTAAAAAGAAAAAAAAAATACTCTGTTTTTTTTTTTCCACTAATACTTTTCAGGAAAGTAACATGACATAAAATCAAACACCACCTCTTAAGAGGGCACTTGGAGATTATGTTATGTATCAAGGGCCAAGGCATTTTTCTAGTATTGCAATACCTGCTATCGTCCAGACCTTGGAAATAAAACCCGCTTTTCTCACTCTCATCATTACCCATCAATTCAAAGCAATGAATCATGAGGATCCATGTTCACATTTGTCTACATTCTATGAATTGGTGGGAACAATGGGCTTTCAATCAAGTGATCTTGAAAATGTTTATATGTGCTTGTTTTCTTTGTCATTGGCAGGAAAGGCTAAGGATTGACTCAAATCACTTCCAAATCAGAGTCTCACTAGCTCGAAGGATGTAGAGGAAAAAATTTTGCAAAGATTTTTTCCAATTTCTCGCTACATCAAAGCAAAGTCTGAAATTTTTGTGTTCAGACAAGAAGCAGATGAATCATTCTGTGAGACATGAGAAAGATTTAAAATGATACTTAGAAAATGCCCAAATCATGGGTTTGAAGATATTGCTCAACTGAGCATATTTCTCACCGGTCTCAGATCTGACACAAAGATGCTCTTAGATGTTGCAGCTGGCGGCACAATGATGGCACTTGATGTAGAACAAGCGACAATGATAATTGCTGCATTGGCATCAAATGATTATCAAGCCCAACATGATAGACAAAATACTCAAAAGGAAGGGTTGTTAGAAGATGCATTCTTAACTCAAAATAAAATTTTGACACAACAGATTGAGCAGCTAACCGCACAAATGGCCAAATTGCCCCAACAATTATATGTTGTTCTTTCATCTCAAAGCTAGAGTCAAGCAATAAGGTGGGATTTTTGTGGAGGTGATCATCCTAATGATCAATGTTCTGATCAGAACAATTCATCTGAAGCTGAGGATCCATCAATGCTTGAAAGAATGAGTAAAGTTGAAGACGCCCTGACAAAGCTTGTGATAATGGAAGAAAATAGCACGACAACAATCAGGAATATAGAGATCCAGATGGGAAAAGTGGCCAAACAATTTGAAGAAATAGAAAGTGGCCAGTTTTCAGTTGACAACCAAACCAACCAAAAAGAGCATTGCAATAATGTAGTAATTGAAAAGGAAGATGAGACTGAGGAGTTAGAGAGAGAAAAGAAAAGAAGTGAGGAAGAAAAAATTAAAAATAAGGAGAGAGGTGTTATTGAAAAAGATTTATCATATCCCCATTTGTTAGGATTGATGGCTAGAACAAGGGGGGAGGGGGTGAATTGTTTATAGAAGATTTTTGCAAATACTTTGTTTAGAAAGAATCTTTAACTATCAACTCAGTTAAGCAATTCAGAAAGCCAATCAAATAGTCAAACAGAAACTGATATCAGAATTTCAATCGGTTAAAAACACGATTTAACCGGTTGTTTATGATAGCGGAAAATATCAAACGGTTATGGAGAAAAGGGATAAAGAGATTTACACACAAGGTTTATACTGGTTCACTCAATCCCTGAGCTACATTCAGTCCTCAGTCAAACCACTGAGTATTGCACTATGTAACCAATCACAAATTACAAACACACACACCACAAAGAGGTGACTTTGAATCCCACAAAGCTTACTCACCCTCTTTGCACACAGCAAACACCTCAAGCCAGAATCACACTAACTTTACAGGATTTTACAAACAGTTTTATAGAGTGTAATATGAACAATTACAAAAAACTAAGCAAGGGTAGAAAACATCTGTAAAATAGTACACTAGAAACCCTATTGATCAGTTCTTGAATCACAACAAAGCCCAAAGACAATCTTGCTAAACTTGGAAAAACACCTTTTCAAAAATAGTTGGTACTCACTCTTTTTTATCTCAAATCAGAGTGTAAAACTCCTCTCTTTCATCAATCTTTAAACATTTGAAAGAAGACTATATTTATAACACTTGGAAAGCTACCGTTTAAGACAGATTTAATCAACTGAAACAGTTAAAACAAATTCAAAAAGTTGTTAAGAAAACTTACATTTAATCGGCTGAAACTGCGATTTAACCGGTTGAATGGTTTCAGCAGTTATACAACTGATTCAAAAAAACAATTTCAAAACTCCTTTGCCAGCTAAGTGACAAACAACCGATTGTCTCGAAACTTTAATCGGTTGTTTTTCCCTTTGCATGGAAAAACACTTAGTTCTTTAAAATAGATTGAAATAAGCTTTGTTTGAGAATCAAGACTGATCTTACAAACCCCATAACAAAACCTAAACCTAAAACATAACGCAGCTTCAGGCTCCAAGAGAATTTGATACATCAAAGCTTCACATCTTCAACAATCTCCCCCTATTTGATGGAGACAATTCCTTGGTATGTTTTTAGGAATGTTCTTTGTTTAGAATCTTTTGAATCCTACATTCATTGAAAAAACACAGGGTAATCTAGTCCAAAACAAATATTCACCATACATCAGTTTTCAAATAAGCAAAGTTGTATAAGAACAATCAGTTATTTCGCAGAGATAACCGGTTAAAATTCTGTAAACCGGAAATAACATATAGAATTAAAACCAACTAAAGCAGTTTATAAAAGCATGTTCAACAGAAATAGTAAAACACCATTAAGAACATTTCAGATCCAATCAACCAACTTCTCCCCCTATTTGTCTCATCAAATAGACAAATTAAAACAAGACTTATTCAAGGTAAAACATGCATATCAAATATTCCCAATTCATTTCTTAGAGAATAGAACTTGTCCTTTGATAACGGTTTGGTGAAGATATCAGCAAGTTGACTCTCTGTTGAAACGAACTTTATTTCCCAGTCTCCATTGTTTATATGATCACGAAAGAAGTGGTTTCTTATTTTAATATGCTTTGTCCTTGAGTGTTGGACTTGATTCTTTGTCAAGTTAATGGCACTTGTGTTGTCACACAGAAGAGGAACTTTGTTAATCTTTAATCCAAAGTCTTCAAGTTGTTGTTTGATCCACAAAATATGCGCACAACTACCAGCAACTATATATTCAGCTTCAGCAGTTGATAGAGCTACACATGCTTGTTTTTTACTGTGCCATGAAATGAGGCTTGATCCAAGTAAGTGGCATGTTCCACTTGTACTCTTCCTATCTAATTTGCAACCTGCAAAATCAGAATCAGAATAACCTACTAAATGAATAGGAGAGTGTGAGGGATACCATAAACCCATGGATATTGTGCCTTTTAGATATTTTAGGATCTTCTTTGCAACTTTGAGATGTGATTCCTTAGGGCAGGACTGGAATCTAGCACAAAGACAAACAACAAACATAATATCTAGTCTACGTGTAGTTAGATAAAGAAGAGAACCTATTAAACCCCTGTACATGGTTTGATTAACCTCTGGTCCAGCATCATCAGCAGCTAAATAACAGTTTGTTGACATAGGAGTTGTTGCTGCTTTACATGCTTCCATCTCAAACTTCTTAAGAATGTTTTTGCAATACTTGGATTGACATACAAAGATTCCTTCTTTGGATTGTTTAACTTGCAAACTGAGGAAGAAGGAAAGCTCTCCCATCATTGACATTTCGAACTCCCCCTGCATAGCTTTGACAAAGTCTTCACAAAGTTTTGCATTAAAAGAGCCAAATACAATATCATCTACATATATTTGTACTAAGATAATATCTAATCCCGCTTTCTTAATGAACAAAGTTTTATCTACCTTTCCTCTTTCATAGTCATGAGATAAAAGAAAAAGACTTAGCCTTTCATACCATTGACGTGGAGCTTGTTTGAGGCCATACAAGGCTTTTTTCAGGTTGTATACATACTCTAGATACTTGTGATCTTCAAAGCCAGGTGGTTGTGAGACATACATATCTCCATTCACGATTCCATTGAGAAATGCACTTTTCACATCCATCTGAAACAATTTGAAACCACTCATACAAGCAAAGGCTAATAACAGTCTTACCGCTTCTAACCTTGCCACTGGTGCGAAGGTTTCATCATAAACGATTCCTTCAGATTGGTTGTATCATTTGGCAACGAGTCTAGCTTTGTTTCTTGTAATGATGCCTGAGTCATCCGATTTGTTTACCCACTTGGTGCCTATCACATTCATTTGATTGGTTTTTGGAACAAGAGTCCACACATTGTTTCTTACAAATTGATTGAGCTCTTCATGCATTATTGTTGTCCAGAATTCATCCTTGAGAGCTTCACAAACTAATTGAGGTTCAGTCTTTGAAACAAACGTTGTATGATTGCAGAAATTTTCCATATTCCTTCTGCTGGATACTCCTTTGTGGATTTGACCAATGATGTTATCAGTAGACAGATCCTTTGGAATCTTCCAATCTTTTGGCAGATCCTCCTGCTACAGATTTTCAATTAGTTGTCTCGAGAGTTCAACCAGTTGAATTTCTGTGTTGTTGTCAAGATTCTTTAAGAAGATGTTTTGATCATCTTCATCTGTGTTGATCTTAGCTGCACCTTGTTCACACTTGTTAGTCTCATAAAAAATAACATGAATAGATTCCTCAACAGTCATAAGTTTTTTATTATAGACTCTATAAGCATGACTATTAAGAGAGTAGCCAAGAAAGATACCTTTGTCGGATTTAGCATCAAACTTTTTTAAGATTTCTTTCCCATTGTTTAGAATATAACACTTACAACCAAAGACTTTTAGGTGGCTCACGTTTGGCTTTCTTCCATTCAACAGCTTATAAGGAGTTTTCTTTAGAATAGGTTGAATTAGCACACGATTCATAATGTAGCAGGAAATGCTCACAACATCAGCCCAGAAGCATTTTGGTAGAGTAGAGTCATTTAGAATGGTTCTTGCAAGTTCTTCTAGAGATCTGTTCTTTCCCTCCACCACACCATTCTGTTAGGGTGTTCTTGGTGCAGAGAAGTTATGAGAGATTCCTAACTTGTTGCAAAAGCTGATGAACTTTTCATTATGAAACTCCCCTCCATGATCACTTCTTATTGCTCCTATGTTGCTGCAGCATGTGTCTGAAGTTTCCTTGCAAGCTTCTTAAATTGAATCACAACAAAGCCCAAAGACAATCTTGCTAAACTTTGAAAAACACCTTTTCACAACAGTTGGTAATCTCTCTTTTTGATCTCAAATCAGAGTGTAAAAAATCTATCTTTCATCAATCTTTAAACATTTGAAATAAGACTATATTTATAACATTTGGAAAGCTACCGTTTAAGGCAGATTTAATCAACTGAAATAGTTAAAACAAATTTTCAAAAAGTTGTCTAGAAAACTTACATTTAATCGGTTGAAACTACGATTTAACTGGTTGAATGGTTTAGGTAGTTATACAAATGGTTCAAAAAAACAGTTTCAAAACTCCTTTGTCAGCTAAGTGACAAAAACCGATTGTCTCGAAACTTTAATCAGTTGTTTTTTCCTTTGCATGGGAAAACACTTAGTTCTTTAAAACAGATTGAAATAAGCTTTGTTTGAGAATCAAGACTGATCTTACTAAGATTCTAAACCCCATAACAATACCTAAACCTAAAACATAACACAACTTCAGGCTCCAAGAGGATTTGATACATCAAAGCTTCTCATCTTCAACATCATCCTCCTTCAAAAAATGATAAGGAAAGAAAATTATTTGATAAATTGCTCCCTAAATATATTTTGCAGGAAATTTGAAGCAAGATTCAACATTTGAAAGATTTTGAAAGAATAGGAGCTACATTGAAGAAAGAAATATGGAGCTGGAGGATAGATACAATGCCCTTATTTGAAAAAGCTTGCCTAAAAAATTGAAGGACCCAGGAAGTTTTAATCTTCCAGTGTCTATAGGTGCTTTATCTGTGGACAATGCCTTGCTTGATTTGGGGGCAAGTATAAATCTAATTCCTTGGGCAATGATGAAGAAAATAGGTGATTTGGAGATTAAACCCACCAAGATGACTTTAAAGTTAGTTGATCAAGTAAGCATGTATCCATATGGTGTGGTTGAAGATATTCTTGTCCAGGTGGATAAATTCACATTCCTTGTGGATTTTGTTGTGATGGACATGAAAGAAGATGAGGAGGTTCCCTTGATACTTGGAAGACCCTTTATGAAGACCGTTAGAATCATAGTTGATGTTGACAAAGGAGAACTTCAAGTTAGAACTCAAGATGAGGAGGTAACTTTAAGTCTTTTTTATGGTCTTAAAAATTTTAAGGCAGGGGAAGAATGTGTACAAAAGATGCAACAAAGGGAGTTTTTCACCTTGAAATAAACAGGCGTCAACCTAGATGACGTTAAACGAGCGCTTACTGGGAAGCAACCCAATCCACATTTTAGTTTTATGTTGTTTTGTTACCTTTGTTGATTTTATTTTAAATATATATATATATATATATAATAAATAAATAAAATCTTATATGCCTCCTAATTATTTTGCAGGTTATGTATTTTGACCTGGGGACAAGTTCTATTATTCAGGGGGGACATATCTAGCAAATGAAACAAGACTGTAGATAAAGATTTTAACAAAAAGCGGGATGACTTCTTAAAAAGAGAGGATTGAGCAAAAATATTGTTTTATCTTTCTAATTCTCTTTTATATTCAGTTATTTGCATTTTATTTTTTGTTTAGTTTTATTTTATTTTATTTTTCAGTTATTTTGTTTTTTGTTTATTTGCTTAATTTTTTAGTTTGTTTTAATTGCTTATTTTGTTTTTTGAATAAATTTGTTGTTTTTGTTAGTTTGCTAGTTTTAGGTTTTGAATTATCTTTCTTGAATAAATTTCAGTTTTAATTTGTTTGTTTTCTTGTTTATTCTTTCAAATAAAAAAGAACTAGAATATTAATTTTGAATTGTGGAAAAAAGAATTTGTGTTTAAATATTAAATAGTGAGATGAATTAGACACAGATTAGAAAAGAAAATATGATTGAATCCCTATTCAAATGTAGTTAAAATTATGATACATGAAAATTTAACAGGATGATTGATTACGACTGATAATGACAACCAAAAGGAATGAGACCAATTAAACTAAGTGAGTGTGTGAAGCTTAAACAGTTTTGAGAGTTTTACTGATGAATTGACAGTTGTGGTTGCTTAATTTTTATTTTTGTTTCATCATAAAAGAACATGAAGATGATTGAAGCATTTGTTTGTGATAATTAGGAACCCCAAGGCTAAAGAGTCAACCTTTATCTTATTAGAATTCCATTTTTTTATATATCCCCTTTGGGCCAATAAATTTTTTGTTAATATTGCACCTTAACTTTTAATTATATATTTTCCTACCCTTTAGCATGTTCAAGGAAGGAGAACATAAATGCAATACATATAGAAAAGGGAATGATTGGTTTTAATTGTTGAAAATTCAAAAAGTTGAAAATAGGAAAAATCTATTCCTATTGATTGAAAAAAAAAATTGTTGGAAATCATAAAAATGGTAGAAAAAAATGAGAAAAAGTGTGATCTTGAAAGAAAGTGGTGGTTAGATAACATATATGTTCCATATAAATTGGATTGTAGGTATGTTCTTCTTCTTTAAGATGTGCATTTTGTTATCTGAAAAACCAATATATTTTTGGAAGCCCAACCTCATTACAACCCTGGAAAAGACCTCAAGATTCATGTTTCTAATATGATTGTGATTTGAAGGTGAAATGAAAAGCAACTGTGATTTGTTATGATTCAGTGAAAATAGAGAGAAACACTTACCCGTGAGCATATGAGAAGATATTCCTTGATGAATTATCATTTATTTGTATTGATTTGATCCTGGAAGTTGATTGTGTCTATATTTTTCTATATTTGAATTTGGAAGAATCATAAGTTTTTAATTTGATCTGTTGTTTAGTGAATTAAGCTGTTTGATATTTAAATTCAAAATATATTCTTTTACTTTGCTTGAGTACAAGCAAGATTCTAAGTTGGGGAGAGTGATAAGTGTCTAATTTTAGTAATATTTCATATTAAAATATAGGCACTTATGAAGATTTATTGCTAATTTACATATAAAATAATCCCTAATTTATGAATTTATACCTTTTTACATTTTTATGAGCTTTATTTGAATAAGAGCATTTTATTTCCAAATTTGGTGTTAATTGCAGATTTCTTGGTAGGATTGAAGATTAGGAGTAAAGGAGAATAATTTGAGCTAAAAGGAGAAAGTTGGAAGGTCCCAAAATGGAAAAAGATGCAAAGAAAGATTGGGTTTTTTTTATGTTTTATCATTTAGTCCATTAGCGCGACACAGGAAACAACCTAACCCTAGAAAACTAGGATAAATAGAGGGCTAGAGGCTCAACCCTAGTGTGCCAGATTGGGAGAATGGAAGGTGCTAGAAGTATGCGTGGCTAATTCTACCATTTGGGATTGAGAGTAATATGCTCAAACTATATATTCAGGTGATATTTTATATATTAATATTCAGTTCTTGATTGATTATTGGTATTGTTGTTTTACTTTTAACTTTCCGTGACAAATTGAGAATCTTAAATATGAACGAGAGGTATTTTTAGGGTTCGGACCTAAACATCAATACTTAGCATATTTGAGTGCTAGAGACTTGAAATGTTAATTGCCATTAACGTCTGATTGTGATTTCTAAGTTGTTTTTATAAGTATATGAGAGATTGATATTTAGGAAACATTCTTAAGAATTTTATATGCGAGAGATCGATATAAATGATTTTTTTACAAGCATCAATTTCAATCAAAGAACTTCATATTAACATGCTAATCAAAATACATGAGAGTGAGAGAGATGAAACCTAATCCCTATTTTTCCAATTGAAGCAACTAATTCTTTTTTTGTTTTCTTATTGATCAGTGCCAACATAATCACTTCAAACTCTTTTTATTGTTCTATTGTTATATTTAGCGAATATTGTACTCAATAATTCATTGTTCCTTGTGGGATCGATATCCGTCCTTAGGGACAATTATTACTTCTGACAAACGCGATGCACTTGCCGTAAAAAGTCATCAATGACTTATAGGGGAAAACACCCTATTGAATCAGCCGGTTGACAACTATAATAATGTAAAAAGGCTCGAGGAGAAGGGTTTAGTTGCAACATGTTGCATACCAGGCAGAAGGCTTGTAGTGATACCCATGAGTTTGGGTGAAGTTGTGTGAGAGTAACATTCAGAATTTAAAGTACACCTATCGTAAAGTCATCAAAAGGAAAGAAAATGTGGAGGTCGGTGAAAAAACAAGAATAGACCAAAAAGAAGTCAAAATCAACACCCTCTCATTCGTGACAAATGTTGTCAATTGCACGTCTCTCAGCCAATATTATACCGACCTCGGCATCTCGGCTCAACATGGAAAATCTAGCAACGAAGGAGAAATGACCCCATCGTAGAACCCCCATTGCCTTTGCTACTGATAAATCCTTGGAATCCACCGAGGAATGCCCACCCGAAGAAGATGAAGAATTGTCGGAAGAATACATCACTAACCTAAAGGGTAGGGGAATTCGCAACACATAATTACTATTCATAGTATAGAAGAAAGAAAAAATGCCCCCTAACTTATGAATCCCCTTATTTATACACAATGCCGACATAACAAACCCAATTGTTGCAATGTCTCACAATCGTTGGATCACACCTCATCCAACGATCCTAATTCGTGGAATGGGAATCCCGAGGAAATATCACGCCTCATTCTCGCTAAAACAAAGAATATTCTACACTCCACATGGTTTCACCCTTTAAGACTAAGGGGTCGACATGTATCCAACCCAACCTTGGTATACTAGGAATTCAAATATTTTTCACAAACATGCCACTATCGCCTAACGAAAGATAACAAACCTCTTCAAGCTGAAGCGTATTAAGCTTAGGGGACAAGTGTACTACATAGTGTCGAAACGTCCTAGGCAATACCGTGAACGTTTCGAACAGGCTAACCGAAAGCTACACTAATTACCCGACCGAGTATACCTCGACATCCCAATAATAAAAGTTACTCAATTATGAGATTAGCAGAAAAGTTATACATTGGGTCAGACTAATACGAAGATTAACTACAAAATCCGTGCTAATCTAGGCCCACCAACATGAGGGCCCAACCTATCCCTTTAAATAGGTTTATCAATACCAAGCCAAGGTATACATTTAATAGCATTTATTATCTACAACCACCGAGTATCAAGCATTGACTTAAGAATCAAAGGACCTTTCAACTACAACTCATTCGTAAATAGCAAGATAAAAAGCTATAAAAAGTGAAACAAAACTACAAAGCCAAAAAAAACAGGCCTAAAAACACCAAGCCCAAAACAAAAAATAAAAAAACAACAAAGGGCCAAATATATAGTTTATTAATCCCCGCTCAAGCTCGGAATATATGTTCTTCATTTTCAGCTTAAAATAAAGACCAGTGAAAAAAGTAGGGGATAAATGTTTAGTGAAGATGTTAACAACTTGAAGGGATGAATATATATAGGAAATTTTGTACAAGTTGTTTTTTGGATATTATGCAAAAACAAGAAATAAAACGAGTAAGGTATGTAAAACAAAAAAGATTCAAAGAAAGATGAGAAAAGAAAATTAGATGGTGCAACAGAGCTCTTTGTACCATAACAACGCAGAGGAAGAAAAGAGAAAGTGTAGCTTCAATGACAAAAAGAGAAAACAAGAACAAGGAATGAGGTGGAAGCCCAAAGAAAGGTAAGGCAAGAAGGATCAATAAAATAGGAAAAGTAAGGAAATATCATAAAAGATGAATTGATAGAAAGAATAATTAATGTGACATTTACAACACATTGGTACAAAGCAAGATAGAAAAGCTACAAAAGTGAAACAAAACTACAAGGCCAAAAAAGAAACAGACCTAAGAATACAAGGCTCAAAACATTATCAAGCTCCCTACAACTGGAAATATATATTCTTTATTCTGAACATGGAATAGAGAGTAGTACCAGCACAGGAAAATGTTTGGTGATAATATGAACAGCCTGAAGGGATGAAGATATAAGAAATTTTGCACAACTTATTTTTTGGTCATTCTGCAAAAACAAGAAATGAAACAAGTAATGTTTGAAAAGCAAAACGATTCAAAGAAAGATGAGGAAAGAAAATTAGAGGGCGTAATAGAACTCTTCTAAAAAAGAACTCTAATACCATAATAGAGAAGAAAAAAAACCTATCTTTCACAACAAAAACCTGTAACAAAGAAAACACGAATGAGGAGCAAGGCAGAACCCCAAAGAAAAATAAGACTGAAGTACCGTGAAGAAAGATAAAAGAAAAAAAAAAGTAAATTAGTTGAAAAACAAAATAAAATGTAATAATTACAAACATCCGTGAAAATAGAAAAGTGAAACAAAATTAAAAGGAAAAAGAAAGGAAAAGGTCCAACAATACAATAACAAAGAATCCAAAAAGAGTATCATACAACAATATTAAATTGCAGTAATGGTGAATAGATTGGATTTTTTATATATTTATTTTCATATAAAGACTGAAACTTTGAGTAGAAATAACCATAAAGTTCTGAAGAACGAAATAGTAATCATAGTTGATGGTGTTAGAGTTTAGCATTTGTTTGCGAAGTTGGCACACGAAGTCGCCACAATGATAATTTTTGAAGGAAGAAAGATAATAAGGTTAAACTAAAATATGCATCACAGGAATTCAATTCAACGTGCATAAAGCAACGGAAAAGACGAGACAACAAACTTAATCAAACAAATTCTTCCTGCCAACAACAGGAATCTACCTTTCCACCTACCTAGTATGCTTT
>Ga0123342_1005959_pt1 | contig 17253 bp, 7 predicted proteins | sample Turbeawhitnodule_FD_89960 | JGI IMG/M metagenome (GOLD analysis project Ga0123342, IMG submission 89960) | Root nodule microbial communities of legume samples collected from Mexico - Turtle bean Mexico white nodule | ecosystem: Host-associated > Plants > Roots > Nodule | place: Mexico: Nepantla... | reverse complement strand
TATATAAATATATATATATAAAAAAAATATATATAAAATATATATTTTCTCTCTCTCACACCTCTCTATAAAAAAAAAAAAAATATATATATATATATATATATATATATATATATATATATATATATATATATATATTCGTAACAAATCACCGTACAAATAACACATACAAATAAGTTATAGAAATAAATGTTCAACATAAGAAAAAAAATATATAAAAGGAAATATTTTGATTAGCAATTTATAGAAATTTGAATTCCATCTAACACAAACAAACAAACCCCAAATTCATACAAGTTTTATCATTCTCAATAACCTTTTCCATATACAACATAACCCATTTGAACAAAATCACAAATCAATCAATATACAAGTTAATATTCTATTTACATTTATATTTAACATTCACACTCAATCCATTAAAGTAATAAGAAAAAAAATTAGCTTGAACGAAAATTGTCTCGCTTAAGTGAAAATTCTTTGTTTGAGCAAAAATATAGCAGAGAACAAATGTTAAGTTGCAACTCTATATTTTCTTAAACAAAAAGTCCTTCCCTTAAGCGAAAATAAGATCAAGAACCAAGATTGGGTTTCTATCCCTATTATTGTTTTGAGGAAAAATCCTTCAGTTGAGTAAAAGTATAAGAAAATCAACTTCATGCAACAAAACCAAATATATTTTTAAAGGTTTTATTCAAAACCACTTTAACAACTACAACCTCCAAACAATTCAAATGATTAATATAATTTATAATTTGCTCAAACATCAACTTTCAATCATTTCAATTCAACCTTAGTCATTCAACTCACTATATTATGAATTGTATATATATACACACATTCACATCAAACTCATAAACTAATATATGCAAAATTATAGGAAAGTAATTATACTCATATAAACCATATTCAAAATTTAGTTTAAGAAACTTTGTACTTATAACATGCATAATTTAGCCAATATACCAACATCTCAACAATGGTATCATATTCAAATCATTTTAAAACAATCTCCTATTAATCAAAACTCAAATAACATTTTCATTCAATTTTAAACAAAATATAATCTCTGCATAGAAATCAAGATCTTGTAACCAAGTCACATTCACATCCAGATTATTTATTCTAAGGTTATATAAAACACAAACATAAATAGTTTTCCTTACATGTAATTCCTTACTTCTCCAATTCAAGAAAAATAATTATTCAAAACCTAAAGGCCTAGAACAAAATATAATCAAATTTAAGTATAAACTTAACTAAGTTGAGATGATTACTTTTCTCAACTAACCCGCCTAAGATTGATGACAAATCCAAAAAAGCAAATAGAAATTTACTTTGTTTGAAAATTTGATTGGTTGAAAATAATCTTTAACTCCCAACTATATGTGATTAAATCTTGAAAGGGATGATGTTTGGAAGAATGAAATTAGAAAGAAGTAAAAAAAGGACTACTAGGAAGAGAGAGGAATGAAAAAAATTATCAGTTTTACAAGTTATCCAAACAAAATCATTTAAAATTGTATCAATTTAAATTCAATATATTAAATATTCTAAAATTAGTTTTTTTTTATATCCAAATGTAGTGAAATGTAGTGTAAAAGGAAAAACAAAATCCTAAATTATATAATCTCACAAGTTTTGTAATATGTAAAATTGTTTATCTATATATATTAATTAATAGCAAGAAAATTAGAAAAATAAAATAGGAATGTTTGACTTAAGAACGATGTGTTTTCTTTTGTGTATTTCTTACAAAGTCATTCAATTTGATAGATTATTAATGTAAAAGTTAAACTCTATCTTTTATGACCCTAACAACTCTTATAAGACTACAAAAGTTGAACAATAAGTACATAATAATGCAATAATTATGGCAATAACAATTCTCTTACTGGTCATTTTTCTTTTTAAAGACAAAAAACAAGTTTAGAAATTAGGTCAGTATTTTAGTATAGATAAAAAAAAAATTATAAATATTCAAAATACTTTTAACTGATTGATGAGTCCACACATAAAGTCTTTTTACATTCATTTTCTTCAATTATCCAAATTTTGCTTCTTCAAGTTTTGCTTCTCATACAAGCAATTGCTGTAGATGAATTTCACATTCAAATGGTTTTTTGTTTTTGCCTTAGATTCTTTGAAATGTCTTTGTTGAACTCTTGGATTCTTTAGCAGAACAACACACAATCTTAGGCCATGGAAAAAAAAAATGGTATTTATGGATGAGGTTTCTATTATTCAAGGTGATTGTCATGTTTGGTGTATAAGTAGGTTTTCCTACTTTGTTACAAACTGAGTTATTAGTTAGTTTAAGCAGTAGATGATGACACTGATAATGCCTTCACACCATCTCCATCTTTATATATATAGTGATAATCATATTAAATTTTTATTAATTTTTTGTTATTTGAATTTATTTTTTAAATATTATATGTGTTTTTTTATTAGAATAAATTATTTTATTTAATACGTATTAATCAAATTTAATTTTTATAATTTTTTTACTTAAAATGAAAATAGATAATAATAAATAAAATAATTTAGAAATATAATATATATATATTAATATATGATGAATAATAATGGTAGAAAATTAAATAAATTAAATTAGAAAATTTTAAAATAAATTAATTTGACATATTTTATCAAATATTTTTTTATTGGTCAAATTAATTTATAAATGAATCAATTAAAGTTGTTAATTTTAGTAAACATATTCTATACAATGTTCCATGATTTTTTGCTATTGGTATTGGATCCAGTGTATAAGATGATAACACCTGTTAATTAATTAGAAATTCTTTTATACAGTATAAATATACTCAATTTTCAATGGAAATGAGGATAGAACAAAATATTTATATCTATTAAATTAAATATGAAGATAAGAATGAAGATTTTTTAATGGTAATGAGAATAGAACAAAAAATTTATATCTATTAAATATGGAGATAGAATTTGATAAAATTTTACTTCAAACTCATCAATATGTTCCTCTACTTTCAAATTTTCATAATAATTAATAACAATAGTTAGTTGTCATCTTTACATCTTTTATTATTATCATAATTTAATTTTCATTATTACAGTTATCATTAATATTATCACTAAATAACACTCATATCATTATTACTATTATAATTATTATGGTAACTATTGACATCATTACCAAACAAATATAAATTAAGAAGTAAACAGAGTTTAATATTAAAAATTAAAGTATGAAAGTTAAAAATTATGATAAAAAAAACAAAAAAAGTAATATAATAACGGCTATATTTGAGGAATGAAACTTTGTGGTGAAGTAAAATTTACTTGGGAATTGGCTGTGGTAGGACAAGCAATAGTTATGCACGTGAGGAACATTATTGTGTTTGCCAGACATGGATCATGGCCCATCCATGGACTCTGCTGTGGGCCCATGATCCAGCTCACTTGATTCACATTGCTCCACTACCACACTTCAATTTTTTTCAAATTTTAAAAAAGACAAACCTTATATACACCATTATAGATATTATTACTCTTCTTCTCCAATCAAATCTTAAATGTGATTGCAAAACAATGATTCAAAACCATTTAAGTCTTTCTTTAAAAAATCAGATCTTCCTCTGCTCTGATTAGCTAAGACAGTTATGTATGACAGACTTTGAAATAAGTTTAGTGAAAAAAATTATGGTTGAGCTTATATATAAGGGTTGAATTATCTTTAAAGTGATTCATAATTATTTATTTTTTTATTATCTGAGTTAGCTAAAAGAGTTTTTATAGACTTGGTTGAATTATCTTTAAAGTGATTCATAATTATTTATTTTTTATTATCTGAGTTAGCTAAGAGAGTTTTTATAGACTTGAAAATAAGTCTAATGAAAAAGGTTATGATTGAGTTATGTATAAAGGTTGGATCACCCCGTGATTCATATTTATTTATTTTTTATTATTGATAAAATTGTAATATAAAATGTTTTTTATGATTTTGTTTATGACCATTTTTCATTGGAAAATTTGACTGATAATCAAATTTATTCAATTTTCAAAATTTGAATATATGACTAACTAATTAGTAAATAATTGATAATGTAATTCATAAAATAACAACTAGTTTAATTTAATTTTTTTATAACTATGTAAAAAGTGTATTAACTACGTTTTATTGTTAAATCTAATGACAAATTATTCTCTCAGTTTATAAATGTTAAATTTATTCTCAAATGTTACAAGTTAGTGTTTAAATTTTTTACCGTTGGATAAGATGGTTCACGAATTTTAACAGGTGTGATTATTAAATGATTATTAAAACTTAGTATACATCAAGGAATTGAATAAAATAAATAAATTGTTAGCGGTTACTTAATTTTAAAAAATTAATGAAAAAAATGTTATTTTTGTTTTTGAAAAAAAATTGGCTCCTTTATAAATATATGTTTCAGATAGCTGTTGCAAAGTGTGTCTCGCTTCTAACGTCACCGACTCGGTTGCCATCAGCGAGTGAGTGGTCTCAGCATCAACGAAGGTACGGAAACTTCAGATCTCACTCCTTTCTGGGTTTCCATTTTGTTCTGTGCCGTGATTCTGATTCGTGTACTGTTTAATTTCCTTTCTGGGTTTCAATTATGTTTCATGTGCTGTTCAATACTGTACATGATAATGTTTCCTGTTGACTCATGATGTTCTTTGAAAAAAATGGTTATGCACTTTAATTTCTGGCACATTTTTTTTCCTGCATGTTTGTTTGATTTATTTTGTTGGTGGTCATTTGGCTTTTTTTGGATTATTTTTGCTAAAAATGGTGGAGTTTGGTTTTTTGTTACCACCAAGTAAGATTTGTTAGTTTTTTAATAGTTTGGTGTGGTGGGTTGTGACCTTGATTGTGAATCTTGTTTTGGGTGTTCTAGTTTGTGTTTTTCATGCTTGAATCGCTTAAAGATGGCTTCTTTAGCTCTGATTTGTTGATGGGTCATTTGTTTTGAGATTTAGCATCTGATTTCGCCGGTTTTGCTGTTCAATTTTGTGCCTTTTAAGGTTTTTGAGTCCATGCATTTTGAGCATGGGTAGATCAGGAGGGTCTGACCCTGGAATGGTTTTGGTTTTGCTTGATCTGTGCTGAATGGAACTTCTCAAGACTGATAAAAGAGATGCAACGGGATAAATTTTGATTTCATTACAGGATAGGGGACTTAGTGCCCTTTTCATCTGATCCTCTTCAATAATTTTATGCTATTGAAGAGAATATACTCAGATGAAGAAAAAGGATATTGAGATCTATGTCTGTATCAAAATAAATTGTTAATGTTCTGCACAAAAATGTGATACAAGAATGAATTAGGAAAATAGTATTTATTTGTCTTATTCAAGTGAAAACCTTTTATCATTTTGATGACCACTACATGCATTTCTCAATTATCAAACTTTTCATTTCTCTATTCGTTTCAATTTTTACATCTACATTTTCCATTGTACATACTTATTTACCATTGTACATACTGATTAGCTAACTCATACTGTGATTTTTTTATGAAAGATGGAGAATGTATGTAATTGAAAGTTTATATGTTCTTTGTCAATGTAAAATAATTATCTGTGTTCATTCAAAAGTAATCACATTATTTACTTTGGGTTACATAATAAATACTTCACAGGTTTGAATAAGAAATCAGTTGTTGGTAGTTTTTTTTTTGTTGATTTTTGATGGCTATTGGTTCTATCTGCTGCATTTGAGCCTGTTTTGTTATTCTCTGAATTTTGGATAAATTTCTTTTGACAAGAAGTGTGATGCTGCTATGTAGGTTGTTTAGCCTCATCAAACAAACGGGAAATGGGTCGTGGTGTCAGTGCTGGTGGTGGCCAGAGTTCCTTGGGTTACCTCTTTGGCAGTGGGGAGCCTGCCAGCAATGTCCCAAGTGCTAACCAGCCTGCACGCACTCAAAATGCCAGTGCTCCTCCAGCACCAGTTGAGAAGCCAAGTCCAGCACCAGTTGCCCCAAGTCCAGCACCAGTTGAGAGGCAAAGTCCAGTTGAGAAGCAAAGTCCAGCACAAGTTGAAAAGCAAATTCCAGCTGGAATTCCTGGAAGTCTCAAAAACAATTACCATCGTGCTGATGGCCAAAACTGTGGCAACTTTCTCACTGTACTTCCCTTGCCGTATCTATTATGATTGTTTTAATTTTAACTTTACTCTATAATTAGCTCTTGCCCTTTCTTTAATTTTGATTTAAGTATTCTTGTTTATTTCCACTTACATGAGCCTAGGAAGTACTAGAAAGTTTCACAGTAAAGTAGATGTATTTTGGAGTCTCTTCCTCTTGCATTTCCTAATAATGTCCAGTTAAAAGAAGTGAAGTTGCAAACTCTAAAACTAAAACAGGATTTTGAATTGCAGTAGTGCTACATTGTAGGAGATCCTTTTTGCATAGTTCAGATCTCTCTGCTAAAGCTAGTTTTAGCATGGTTCTCTTGCCTTTCTGGTTGGAAGGAGTGACATGAATTACACCTCCCCTGCTTTCTTATCTATAGTAATTTTCTAGTTTATCTTGTATGGATTTACAAATACTGTACTTTGTGCAACTGCTGTAATATTTAGAAATGTTTTTTGTTGCTTGAGTGTTTAAGTGAGAGGACAAACTTTAGTGCAAATGGTAAGGTTGCTGCACTGCACCAGGTTCTCCTTGTTGAATGTTAAGATAGTACAATGTAATTTAAGTTTTCAGCATAGTGATGAGAATTTGTTCAGGGAGAAAAGTACCAACATATAGCATGACTAACCTTGTCTGTATTGAATTGGTATGATGCTTTAGGAATGATTATTGAACTTCTTGTTATGGTACTGAAGAATTGTTCTTACTCATGATTTACTTTTGGGGTGCAGGATCGGCCATCTACCAAGGTTCATGCTGCCCCAGGTGGTGGATCTTCCTTGGGATACCTCTTTGGTGGTCCTCCAGGGAACTAATTAATTCATTGCTGTGATTCAAATCTACCATGTGATGATGTATCATGTGTAAAATAGATAGTGTTGTCATTGCCTTGTGTTTAGACCAGTGAAACTTTCTTCTTGTGCTATTGAACCTCTCTTGACAATGTTGGTGTGGCTTGATGGCCCAAACTAAGCTGATTCTAGGTCTGTTGTTCTGTGCTATTGTGTGAATTTCAATTAATGAATTTACTGTGCCAATGAGCTAAAGTTCCATTATGAAATCAAGTTCCTTTTTTGTAGTGCCTTTTTACCTCTATTTTAGACAATGGAAGTTATGTTTTGAGATTTTTAAAGAAAATTACAGTACTTGTGTGAAAAATTAACAGAGTTAATGTTTTTTTTAATTGAAGTGTTGGTGAATGTATTTTTATTATGAATGGAATCAATTTTTTTTATGAGAGTTCCATTCCTCTCTATTTAGAAAATTGAAGTTAATTTTTTGAAATATTCGAAGTAACAGTATTTTTAAATTATAGTGTTGTTGAATTAATTTTTTATTTTTATTTTTATATATATTTATTATGAAATCAAGTTTCTTTTACAATATTATCATAAGATTTTTTTTTTCAAAATCTTAAAAAAGAAAGTTAATTAAGATAAAAACACCTCTTCTTTCCATTTATTTTCTTTATTTGCCATTTTTTTTTTATCTCTTTTCTCTTTTGTCTGTTTTCTAAACTTCTTTAAGAAGCCCTCTCTTTTAAGTTTAAAAATGTATGAAATGCGTATATGTTATATTTAAATCTCTTTTTTATAAACCTTAACTTGAAGTAGTTTTCGAGCCATAAGGAAAATTCTCAAGGTTAATTATTTCATGTTTCTTATCCACAAAATTCTCAAGGTATATAAATTGTATTGTTTGAAAGAAAAAAATTATAAAGATTTTTTCAGAGAAACAAAAAAAATCATAAATTAAAACTAACTTATGCATAAACTAATTTATAAAAATTCTTTAAAATTTCTATAAGTTTTTGTTTTTAATTTATATAAAAAATAATTTTAACTTAAGCAAAAAAAAAAGCATTCCATATACAATATATATTCTTTGATGACTTTTACCTGTCATTATATCATATGACTCCATTTTTCCTTAAGATCATTGGATTATTGATTCAACTATTGCTAAATTAATTGTGATGAGATTGAAGAGTTTTCCAATGCTTGGAACAAAGAAATAGAGGCAAATTCTTTTGTGCAACTAGGGGAAGGAAACAAACACAAACAAAAAATTCTTTGGTATGTTTTTGTTCTTAGTTTTAGAAACATTGTGCACCTCTTTAATTTTGTTTAGTGTCTCGATGGAATAAAAAATAATGAAGAAAATTGACAACACACTTAAGAAATGAGAACAAACTATTCAACCAACCTTACTAGAATTGCTTAACTCATTGCAAACCCTACATTGCCAAATGGGTTTTGGTTTTCTCGAATGATGCAACTCTTAAGAACTTGAAACAAATTCTACAATTGACCTATCTTTACACTTTTTTGTTTACATTTTTTTTCAATTTGCAATTTCACTTTTGTATTTTAAATTTGAAACAACAAATACCATAACCATATATATAAAAACTGAAGATCAAATAATAAAAAATAACCTGAATGCAGCTCTTTCATGTTTAGATTTTTTTTATCCGTTCCATTGATGAATTTTGTGGTGAATAGAGGTTGAGTGAAAATCATGTGTTGCTCCAAAAAGATTCTCTTCTCTACAATTTTCAAAACCATTACCCTTTCACCAAACAATATTGAAAGTTCATAAATTCTTGAAAAGTGACCAAGCATAAATCAAACTATATTTAACACACTTTTAACTAAACTTCTTTTAAAATCAAGTTCAACTCAACTTCTTAACTATAATCCAAGCACATACTATAAGTTATGTTAGGGTTAATCTTCACCTAGAATTAGAGTTTTATCCGATACTACAAATTAATATTTAATAACAAAAAATATTATATCAAATTGTAGAAATAAAAGTCTAATTGAAAACATGGCTTTAAGTTTTGTTCTGATGAGAAACTGAAACACTCTAAAATGAGTTGGTTCCATACTAGGTTTCTTACACTGTCAGGCAATTACTGTAGGATGAAGGACATGTTCTAGGATGCTATATTTTAATGTGCTCATTTAATACATGAAATGCTAAACCGGAAATTAAATAAAAGGTGTAGTATTTATTAAGCGTTCGTTCCTTTTAACAGTAACCCTTTTTGGCAACATAGCATCCTCTTCTTGCAGAATATTGAACTGAGTTGATGCCATAAACATTGCCAAGAAACTATAACATGCTGTGTTTCAATCTGCACAATATCTTGTAAAGTTAGTCATATTCTGCAAATTTTATATCTTTAATAATTGGCAAACAGTGATCCATGTGGGCAGACATCAAATACAAGTATAGGAATTGACATTTGACACCCATTTTAAGCACCTTGTAGAGTAGGCAAAGGCCAACACCAAACGAGGCACAGTGATCCGAACAATTATAATATTAACTAATTTCTTTAAGTGTAATACAGCCTAGCATGTTGTTGAGGTGGTGTTATCAAAAAGTACCCAACTTCAATAAACACTCTTTTAAACTAATTGATTTCTACGTGGTGGAAAGACATGGCTTGCTTCAAACCAAACCATATTCCACAACACTCGAGATCTACTAATAGAAGATAACTTTTTCCTTAAGTACTTTTAGAAGGAAATAAGAAAGAAAATAAGTTAAAACAATGACAATCTTGTACACTGTCTTGAGTTTAAAGCAGAACAAGGAAAAAGTGGAAGCAAGAAACAAAGCAAGTCCCAATGTAACTAACTAACCTCAAACTTTATTCAGTAGGAGAGAGAAAGCAATTAAAAATAACAAGGTTAACAGAAATCTCAAGAAATGCTAATTTCTATCATGGTTTAAATTACTTTTTCCTCCCTCATTCATACTTGTGGTTATGGGTATATATCAAACAATAATGGTCACTCTGAATTAACAATTTATGTAAGAAAAAAAAAAACATAAGCGCTTTTGGCATCATGAAAGTATGCTTAGAAAGGTTAACATTTTCAGTTTTTGGTAAAAAGAAATTCTCAGGTGCTTTCCAAAAGTTCTTTGTGAAGAAATTACTATTGTTATAGGAAAAAAATGTTCTTTTAATCAGGCAATAAGATGAACACTCTTCTAGTACAAACATGATTGTACTCTTACCCATCAATCCTCAAAACCCTATTAGCATTAACTGCTTTCCCACAAAACCATCAACATTTCTGAGAACTTGAGCCAAATCTTCTCATGAGTTCTATGTTTTCAGCAATTGTTGACCCAGGTGTTCCAACAAAACCGAGAGATGCACAGCTGCATACAGTCTGCTCGACATAAAGAAGTAAATCTGGTAATCTCTGACTGGAACAATACTTTTTACCTATTGTACTATATGAATTTGAAAGGAACCTCTGTCCATGACCAGCTGTCATGAGTTTTATAGCTGCTCGCTTAATCAGCTTATCATTCTCATTCAAAAAATATACCTTATACTTATGTTTCTCACTAACTAAATCACCTAAGTAAGTATCAGTCCAATTATCCCCAGGAAGATCAGTCATTATAAAAATATGAACTGGTAGAGGGCCTTCCTTCCTCAAAGATTCTAGTTTTTGCCTTAATCCTTGAAATGTAGCCTTTTGATGATTCTTAAACTGCCCGTCCAACAATCTAAGTTGAGCACAAAGAAATGGAGCCCTTATGGTTTGTTTAACAAACTCCTTTCCAGCTATCAAAATTTCAGGGACAAAGGAAAGAAGTTTAATCTTTTCCATCAAAGATAGAAATCTCTGATTCTGATGAGACTCATGGATATCCACATATAGTTCCGAACCTTTGTATGGTGCAGAGAAAAGGGTTCCAAATGCCAGCAGTGAGGCCGATCCAGCTTCAGAACCAGGTCCTAGAGTCTTAAATACATCCTTCCGTCTCCTAACATATGATATTTTCTTTTTGTGCTTCAGTTGTTCATCAGGTTGGAATGAATCTAACATGCCGTCTCCATGGCCATCTTCATGGTAAGTCCATACTGTAGTTCTGCAATCCTCATTGACAGCATATATACACTTTTCAATACTACCATGGAGTCCAGCTAGCAGAGATCCACATTGCTTAAGGCTTTTAGAAACAGAAGAATGCAACTTTGTATCTGTTATGCAAGCCAAATCTAAGCTGATGCCACACCATATCGACACAAAATCCCTAAAATCAATCACTCGAACAAGAGAGGAAGAAACTAATGGTGAGATGTCTATAATTTCAGCAATGGATATATACCTGCAAGAAAAATGACTAATTAATTTATACAGAAAATAAAGTGAAATGCAGTTTCAAATATAAAATTTCAATGATACAGAAACCATGCAAGAAAGATATTCATGCCCTTAAATTTTACTTCCAATGTTACAGCCAATATTATTATTATGATCTAAAACGGAAACTTCAACAATCATACAGGAACCAAAAAGCTAGCAACTATTAGAAATACTTTTGCAACGTAAAATACTAAGAACAAAATGGTCAGTATCTGATTGTCATGGAAATAGCTTAAAATATGACAATGTACACTAAACTGATCTGCTACAGCAGCCCTTTTACAGGGCATGTTGTACTATGCATTGCTACATTACTATAACAGCAGTATTTAAAACCCAGAAAATCACAAATCATTAATAAACAATGTGTAGCAAAACTTACTAACCTTCGACTCTGGACAAGCTCAATCACATGATCCCAAACAGAGATCCGGATATCCTTTGGATCTAAAACCCGAAACTTTGGACAGCTACCTAAAGCAACAGCATGGTGATCCAGAATAGGAGGAACAACCAAAGTTCGATTCAGTATACCAGCCATTAGAACGGCATTCTTGAACTCTGAAAGTTGGTTGCTGAACCCGCTGTGTGGTGCATACCACATGAATTTCTCCCCTAAGGTGAGGGCTTGGCTGGAGCATTGAGGGGTATGAGATGTTGAAATATTGGCCAATCTAGAGAACTGAGAATTAGGTTTCACATAGTAGTGATACAAAATCAAGAAGGAGAGGCATATGACAAGGACAGACACAGGAATGAGCGGGAATCTGTAAAGGGGTTTTCTTTTAGACAACATTCTGGTTGGTGTGTCAGGATTCAAAGTGTTCATGGATGTGCACTCGTAACACACATTGATAAATTCCCCACATTCAAGTAATTTTGCAGAGAACAATTGAGCACAATAATAATCTGAATCTTTCCCATTCCTGAAACAAATTCAGAATAAAAGAAAAAAAAGAGATTGTAAGCAGCAATACCTACGACAAGATCAAATTTAAAAATAAAATAAAAAACTAATGTTATCACTAATGACTAAACTACTCAGAATTTATAATCTGAAACTTTCCTATTCCTGAAATAAATTCCAAATAAAAATAACAAAAAAGAGTCCGCAAGCAACAATATCTACAACAAGATCAAATTTTGAAAAATAAACTGATGTTATCACTAATGACTAAACTACCTAGAATTTATAGTCTGAAAACTTTTCCACTCCTGAAATTCCAAATAAAAATAAGAAAAAAGAGCCCACAAGCAACAATACCTAGACAAGATCAAACATTGAAACATAAAAAGAAGTCCACAAGCCACAGTACCAGCGACAAGATCCTATTATCAAACATAAATTGATGTTGTCACTGATGATAACTAAACTACCCAGAATTTCATGTCCAATTCTGTGCTTATTGTGCAATAGTGTATGGCTTCTAGAGAACTGGCATTGGAACAAAAGTAACAGAGGTTTCAGAGCAAGGGTAACAAATGAGAAGACAGCATGGTGTGAGTGAAACAAGCATAATCGCGTGTGTGAGTGTGGATGAGAAGATGGTGTTCAGGTTGGGTAGCTTAGGAGGTTGTGTCTCACTATATTTGGGCTGGCCGTGGCTGTTGTTTTTTCGGGTAATTTAAAGATATTGGGACAATCCTAGTTAAAAGGTTGATACTCAACAATCGTCATAAACAAGACATAAAAATTAACCTGATATAATTAGTCATAGGGAATCAAATAGTGAAACATGGCATTTATAGCTTAGTACTAAAACTCATAAGGTGATAAGGATGCATTCTTCTAGTTAGAGGTCATCGTCATCTAGAACTTCTCTTTGTCTTTGGATTGCTTTCTATTATCCCCTCATCATTATTAATTGTACTCTAGATATCTACACCCACTGTTTTTAATACAATTTTTGCCCTGGACTGCTGTAAGTTGTTGAAGATCATTCACTAAGTTGATCGTCATGTTGTAGTGAAAATTACTCGACATGCTTCAAGTTGGGCAACTGGAGAAGGATGAAAAATATGCTCCATTATATCAGCTTCTTAAGATTTTTCTTAACCAAGGCTAGATGCATACTTACACTATCATACTGCAAATTCCACCTAGTTGAAAAGCTATGATAAAATAAAACCATTGATAAGTAACTAATATTTATCAATAGTCACGTGTGTAAGGCTGTGTTCCACTTAATTTTACTATCACAACGTGCTGATGTTTTAGGCCTTGAACATGAAGAATGCATTTCCAAAATGAGGCTGGTGCCATTGGTGGATCTGAGCTCTGATGGTTCTTGCCAAGTTCCATATGAACTTAATATGGACACACTTCAGGTAAAACTGAATTTTATTTCTATGTTTGTATTTGTGTTCTTCCTAGCATAATCGAATGTTGCAATGTCTTGTTCAGATCAATGATGACGATGTGGAACTATGGGTGGTTAAAGCCATAACATCCAAATTAATTGACAGTAAGATGGACCAAATGAACCAAGTAATAGTTGTTACCTCAAATTCTAGTCCCTCTCTGCATCCCACTGGCTTACTCTACACTGAAGGCACATGAACATGTTGGCCTTAATTACATTACTAAGCTTCATATAGATTCCCTCAATTTGAAAATTCATTTAGCTACTATACACGATTTAATGCAAATGCTAAATACGCAGTCATCCCACTGATCGCGCAATGGCATGCACTGAGAACTAAGCTAGGTTCTTGTTTATACTTTTCAGCCATCCTAGGACGAGTTTTCGTTCACTGGTTACCTCGGATGGAGAATCGTTTTTTCACAGGCTTGAGTGAACTCGAGCAAAAAAGCTACACTGGAATTGTTCGTTTCTAGGTCACAATTTATGCAGAACGCACCTGAGTAACAATTGCTGCGGTTCACTGGTTCTCTCTTGCAAGTTTCTGGGTGTTGATGTTGCGTTCTCAAACAGCACCAACGGATCTGTGTTGATGTCTTTCTCAGGTGGTTCGTTTCCACCTTCTCCTTTGAAGTTCTCCTCAACACCCTCTACAATCTCTATGCGATCTCACTGCTCCTCCCTTTTCTATCTCTCGCTATTTTGGATCGTTGGCCCTTTTAATTCCAACAAACTTTATATATATTTATATATATATATATATATTAATACAATCGAATATTTTGTCATTTTATATTAATTATTTAAAAATTATTTTTTTTTAAATTTTTTAAATTAATATTAATCTACCGTTTTATATTATTTTCATTTTTTCCTTATTTCATTATTTTAAGGCAGTAATAGAAAAAAAAAATATACTCTCACACATTTTCATACTAACTCTTACATATAAAATAAAATAACCTACATTTTCAATCTCACTCTAAACTTATCTTATATTTCTATTATGGTAAAAATTAAGTAAAAGAAAAAAATATAAATATATAATCAATGAATAGTAAAATAATATAAAATGTTATTATATTATAAATATAGTAATATATAATATAATCAATGAGTAGTAAAATAATATAAAAAGTTATTATATTATAAATATTTTAATATAATTTTGAATTATTACAAATATTAATGATGAACTTCTATCTTGAACATACTTTCTTTTAAATACAAAAATTTTATTTTATTTTATTTATTAAATTAGACTTTTTTTTATTGATTAAAAGGAGTTGTAATTGTTCTAACATATTAACAATGGGAGTTATTGATCTCTTTTCTCATATTTTTTTCTTAGGTATTCTCATATGGATTATGTAGTGATAATAATAAATGGGTCAAGGCCAAAAATAACATAACTGAATAAGGGTTTTCGTACTAAAACTGATGCAATTAGCTTTTCTTATTATCAGAATCGGTAAAAGAAATTTAACTATCACTATGGATAAGTTATGTGTCATTGGTAGTATATTATTTGAAAGAAATTTTGATGTTGTTCCATCAATTGGAGTTATAATTGGATATAATGTATAAAGTTAGAATTGAGAAAGTTGTATAGTTTGTACAAGACTAGGATTTAATTTGAATGTATATGGGTGAGGTAGGACTTTATTATAAAACAAAAATAACTAAAGTTGTGTATGGATGTGATAATTTTAGTTTTTTTTTATATTGAAATCGTGTTTCATCACGTGATTTTGATTTGAATTATTTGTTATTGTTTGAGTATTTAATAAAAATATAAAATATTGTTGAATTGAGTTATTAAAATTTTTATAAATTGGTAAGTTTCATATATCTTAAATTTGTATGATTTGTTTAATTTTGGAATTAATATTTGAATAACTTTATTTTATGTGTTAGAATAATAGAAAATTGAATGTATCATATGTTTTGAAAAAAAAACATAAATAGAAGAAAATAAGAATGTTAGATGAAGTAATGAGATTTAAATAAATAATATGAATAAAAATGTTACAAATGGTGACATATTATTTTCTATGTGGACAATTGTTCATATTATGAACTTCATGATAATAAGAACATTTTATTTATTTATTTGGAATTAGCTTATCCATTTTATTATGGATACGATTAGTTGTTGATCTACCTTATTCCTTATGTTTCATATGGGATCATGAATGAAATTCGATCATATATAAGTATTCCAATAATTCTTATTCTAAACTAGTTGAAATTGGACCTGGTAAGCCTTGTATATTGGAGACCATAAACATCATCAATAAAGGTCATTTTTGGCAAATGACAGTATGAACAAGTAGCCATGACAGGAGGATAAGGCAACGAAAGGCTTGAAATTCCCTGCAATCACACCATTAATCATTTAATTTAATTGTATATAACATATGTTAACGTCCAAGTTGGGGAGAGACTATCTCCTGTAGATCAAACTCTAAATTATCTCAATTATATCTGTGCACATGACACATGATAAATTATTGTTCATTTTTTCTTATTAAAACAATAATATCTTCAAGATAATGATGACTTGCTCGTAACATATAAGCTGACTTGGTCCCTCGTTCAACAAACCATGAATTCATTATTTCAAAGGTTGTCTAAGCAAGAGCACAAATGGACAAGGATTGTGTTCCCTTCAAAACATAATTCATGCATTCAACGAGATTTGTTGTCATATGTGTGTACCTTGTGCTCCCTATCACATGCTTGAGACCACTTTTCTAATGATATTTGATCTATCCACGAAACAACTTGTTGGAATTGTAACTGTATAGCGGATAACTTAGTTTGAAGAGTTGGTTGTTTCATTTCATAACTTGGGACAATTTAATAAATAAAGTTACATAAACATTTGAAATTTTGTAATGATGTATAATGAAAGTTAAGGGATGATCATACCCATGTTTATTAGTTGTCTTTTCAACTTTGACACTTTGACATTTTGAACTTCTTGTTGAAGTTCGATGCTATTAGTGAATGCAATACACTAAGACGAGACCATCTGCTTCCCAATCGACTTTTATAGATGGTAATGTTGATAATATTGTTGCTTCTTTGTCAGTAACAACCAATTTTGGTGAGGTGTGACGTATAGTCAACAGTTGGAGAACCATATCATAGCTTCCTTTTTCTCACCTTCAACGTTTATAAAACTTAAAGAAAATATGTTTTGGTTGTCGTCTTGACCAATTACAGTCAACAAACTGTCATGATATTTTCCCCTCAGAAATGCTTCATCAACTTGAACTATTGACTTGAAACATTTGAAGTCGTCAATGCATGGTTTGAAAGACCAGAAGACACATTCTAAGATGTCATAGGAGGTGTTTTAAACACCGTCAATAACATAAGGACGAGTAACATATTGTATTCATATCACTTTGTTGAACAACTTGTAATCATCTTGGAAGATGATTATATGAGTCATCCCAGTTGTCGAATTCCATTAAAGAGCCTTATGTCTTGTCTGTTAGAATGGATGACTTTAAACTAGAGGGGGGGGGGGGGGGGGGGGATTTGTTAAAAAGGGTT
>Ga0123342_1005958_pt1 | contig 17253 bp, 5 predicted proteins | sample Turbeawhitnodule_FD_89960 | JGI IMG/M metagenome (GOLD analysis project Ga0123342, IMG submission 89960) | Root nodule microbial communities of legume samples collected from Mexico - Turtle bean Mexico white nodule | ecosystem: Host-associated > Plants > Roots > Nodule | place: Mexico: Nepantla... | reverse complement strand
ATATATAGCTTGTTTGTGTGTTATTTGTATGTTATATATATATATATATATATATATATATATATATATATATATATTATCATAGTAGGACTTATAGTATGAAAGTTAATATTAGAATAAGTTAAAGAAATGTATTACACCAAAAGGTTCATTAAATTAAATTTGACATTTTTAGCAATTTAAATAAACTTTTAATGAGTTTTTTCAATCAATATTCTTGTTGTTGAACTTTCATAATGTGAAGAAATTAGCATAAAAAAGACCTCTTTCTCCCTTCTGAGCATTAAAAAAAGGATATGGTAGAATAAAAGTTTGATATTTTATCTATAATGTAAGAAAATGATATAATAATAATAGAAACATGAAGAAAATTATAAAAACACAAACAACTTAAACTTTTAGAAGACTAATGATATAAAAAATGAAATCGAAAGAGACTAGTATGCAACTATACAAGTAGATCCCTTTTATTAATATTTATTTTTAATTCGAAGCCTCCACCATGTGTGGCTTGTGTCATTTTCATCAAGATGAATTCCATAGTGCATTTATTGCTCATCCTATAAATTTTATACTTTATCAAACTTATTTGCAAAGTTTGCTCAAAGGGCATGAACAATTTCTCAAGCTTTCTCAAAACTTATCTTTTTGTTGGTTCTTCCATCTATCAATTTTTATTAGCTCTATTTGAAACATGTTACATCATTCCAAAATAAATTTCACTTAATTGAGTTTTTTTTTTTTTTATAAAAACTTTCATATTAAACACTTAATTGACTTTTGAGTGAATGAATCCTTGCTTCATTCTAATGTTGACATAAAAGCCTTCACCAGATCATGGTATAAGCATCCATTCATCTAAATGAAGATTTCAACCCAAGTAAATAGAACTAGTTGATGTTAAGATATTGGTGAGTAATCAACCTTTTGTCTTTCCATTCATTTTGTACAACATCCTCACAACAAGATCTGAAATTCAGCAATCCCTCCAAATTTATTGCTCTTATATATATTTGGATACTTTTTTTACATATACAAATATGATTAGCCAAAACTAGTAAAAGGTTTATAAAATAGATTCAATAAACCTTCTAAAAAGAACTTTTACATATACATGACTTTAACAACCACAAAAAAAAATAGAACAATGATTTCTTGGCAGTAGATAAACCTAAAATACAAGTAAGCAAATTGTTTTTGATACCTAACTTATTATAAATTATGGTGAAGTCTAATGTACTTTAATATGTTTAACATATGTATAAGATAGAGGAATAATTTGTGATGAAAATACCATATTATCATTAGACTTGGAGGAGAAAAAGTAAAAAACAAAATAGAATATTATTATAAAGTAGTATCCTGCAATATCATATACATGTAACCACTATGATATAATACAACATAATCATTTATGTTTTTTTTTTTTTTAACGTAAAAATATAAATATCTCTTTTACTTTTTATTTTGTATTAATTTCTTTATTGATAAAAGAAAAAAATAACTTATTTATAAAGACTTATTGTTGAGAAGTGTGAGATAGACCATACATCACAAATACTCTCTATGAGTTTGCATGTCTCATCACGTGGGAAAGATCAAGTGGTTTTCTTTTTACCATGACACGTTTCTCTCAATTTATGCATTAGATAAATATATTGAGATTTTTTTTTTCAACTTATAAAATTATATGGTAATATATTTTTTTACTAATTACAATTTTAGTTGTTGTGACGTATATCAACAATATTCTTTGTATGATTTTCAAAAAATAGCATATATTTTATAATTTTATGTTAATAAGACTCTTTTAATTTTTTTTAAAAGACTTTACAGTCTGTTATTCACTGAAAAATTTAATGAAAATCAAAATTTTCATATCTTACTTTTAAATCAAAAGAGTCATTAAGTCAGAAATAAAACCTACCAACTATTTTCAATAGTTTCCAGATCATACTTCTCAATCCAAAGAATCATTAAATCAGAAATAATACCAACAAAAATGTATAATTTATATTCCACTCAATAGCAAAAAGCATGTTAAAAAAACGTTTCATTATCTTGGCCGGAAAGAGTTCTATGAGCATGTTTTGTAGTTCTCGGTTAGAATATTGGAAAGGTATTTGTCAAAGGTTTTTTTTTACAATTAAGTTAGTATTCGGTTTATAACAATTGAGTGTAATAAATGCATATTTTGGTATGATGATCAATTTATTTATAGAGATGAATTAGATTTTTATATTTTATGAGTGTATTACGGATGTTGCAGTTAACCTTATGATACAAAGTATGATTTTGTCTCTAATAATTCTTTTAATCTTGTTTTTAGGATGTAAGAGTGAGGTTTAGTCAATGTAGTTATTTGTGGTTGAGGGGTCTCGACTCCATGTTATTGGAATTATTATATTTTTCATATAGATGTATATAGAAAGTATATCAATGTAAATAAGGGAATAGTTTGTTGTAATTGTTGATAGATAAGCATATCTTACAGAGTAGCAAATTATATGGACCATATCTCTCAAATATGATTTTATATAAACAATATACAAAAAATATATTTTCCATAATATTTGATATGGTATCAAAGTCTTTTCCATAATATTTAGAGCTTATCCTTGTGAGTGTTTGTTGGGCTTATTAAGTCATCTGCTTTTGGACCACCCCAAAATATATAGTTCCACACACAAGTTGGTAGCCTCGGCGTGAGGGGGGGGGGTGTTGGAGATCCCACATCAACTAGAGATTAGGACATTTCATAGTTTATAAGCAGGTGCAAACATCACCTTATAAACTGATTTTATGAGATTGAGTTAGGCTTAAAGTATACTTCTTGATATGGTATCAGAGCATCAAAATCATACTATGTACGTCATTCAGATCAACCTGGACAACTACTTGTCCCGGAGAAATTGAATAGCTCAAACTACCCAACATGGAGCAAATCAATGACTCATGCATTTTTGATGATGTCTTCCTTACCTAACATCATTTACATAATTTCTTATGGGTCTCAATGACACCTATAAATGTGTCTGATATAATATTTTGATGATGTCTTCCTTACCTAACATCCGACAGGCATATTCATTAATTATATAGGAAGAGACACAACAACAATTGTCGATGATTAATTTGGGTAACCATGATGTTTACGCAATGCAACATGTTTTCTCACGAACTTTAATACTTCAGTAAATTCTGTCTTCACAAAACCATGGATTTTGGGCAGTGGGCAACTGATCATATTGTTTCAAATCCATAATTATTTATTAATTCAACTCCATCACTTTTCTTTGCCTATAGGCTCAACAACCCCAATCACATCCAAAGGGACCATCCAATATAATAGGGATATCAAATTAGAACATGTTTTATGTGGTCATTCTTTTCATTTAAATCTTATTTCAGCAAGTAAACTCAGTAAAACTATAAATTGTTGTATTATCTTACTTCCAAATGGTTGTATTATGCAGGATCTGCCTACGGGGAGGATAATTGACTCAGGTGAACAGCGAGGTGGTCTTTATTACATGAAACCTTTAAAAAAATTGCCCGACTTTTTTCATGTTTCTAGCAACACGGATCTCTGGCATATGAGATTTGGCCATCCATCTTCATCCCATTTAAAATTGACATCTTTATTATTTTCTTTCAATATGTCTACTCATAATAATTGCAATATTTGTCCCATTGCTAAACAAACAAGACTTCCTTTTACTTCCAGTGCAATAAATACACAACGTCCATTTGACTTGTTACATTGCGATATTTGAGGTCCTCATAAATCACCTACTTATTCAAATGCACAATTTTTTTAACCACCGTTGATGATTTCACTAGATGCTCTTGGGTTTGCAACACAAATAAGATACTCAACGCCTACTACAATCTTTCATCACATTTGCATATACACAATTCCACATCTGTGTTAAAGTCGTCAGAACAGATAATGGTACGAAATTTCTTTCCATCCGTTTTTTTTTTCTTTATCACGACATTGAATGCGTGTCTATACCCCTCAACAAAACGAGGTGGTTGAGTGCAAACATCGTCATATACTTACAGTTGCACGATCTCTTCCTTATCAGACTAATTTACCTATTCGTTTTGTGGGAGATTGTGTTTTAACTGGGATTTACTTCATTAACCTGCTTACCTTCCTCCATTCTGTCAGATGCAATACCCTTTCAACTATTATACAACCAAGTTCTATCTGTTACACATTTACGTATTTTTGGAAGCCTATTTTTTGCAACAGTGAATCATCCCAAACACAAATTTGATCCTCGCGCTTGACGATGTGTTTTTATTGGATACCCACCTGATCATAAAGGCTACAAATTATATGATCTTGAAGACAACATTGTTTTTGTCAATAGGGACGTAATATTTCATGAAACCATTTTTCATTTTTCATGAAACAACATCACCCTCACGCTCTTTTGTCCTACCAAATTTGGTTATTGGCTTAGACCATCAAAATTTTACATTTTGTACCACACTACTTTCACCAATTTCGCCCATTGAGCTCATTACTGAACTCGTACCCATTGAGCCTATTCCTGAATCTATGACCACTAAATCTCCAGCGCCTAATTCATCCTTTCATATTTCTACACAACCACTTTGACATTCTACTTGTCTTAAACATCCTCCTGTATGACATAAATATTACTTGCTGCCACCTCACGCCAATCAGTCCACTCTTAGCCAAGGTTCTCTCCCACGTACACGATATCCACTTTCTCATTTTATTTCTTATTCCAACTTATCTTCTGCTCAGTGCACTTTTTTAGCTAAAATGTCTACACATAGACAACCTTTTCATCATATGATCAGACCATTCTTTCTCCCCCATTGAAAGGAAGCCATGGAATCTAAATTATCAACATTTACATAAAATAACACCTGGAGCATTGTTTCATTACTAGATGGCCACAAACCCATAGGATTTCGATGGGTTTATAAAATAAAATACAGGTTCGATGGGAGCATCGAACGATATAAGGCGTGCTTAGTCGCCAAAGGCTATACGCAAGTGGAAGAGATTGACTATATTGCTACTTTTTCTCCTACTGCTAAACTTATGACATTACGTTGTCTTTTGACTGTTGTAGCTGTTAGAATCTGGTTCACCTACCAACTTGACGTAAAAATGAATTTTCGCATGATGACCTTCATGAATCTGTTTACATGGAGCTTCCTCCCAGACTTCAACGACAGAGGGAAAATCTGGTTTGTCGGCTTCTTAAGTCCTTGTACGGATTAAAACAAGTGTCTCGAAACTAGTTTGCTAGTTTCTCTAGGGTTATTCAAAAGGCAAGATATATTCAACCAAAAGCAGACTATTCTTTATTTACCAAGTCTGTTGGATCATATTTCACAATTGTCTTGCTCTATGTCGATGATATACTTTTAACAAGAAATGATGATGTGGAAATCAAGTATTTCAATGAGTTTTTGCTCCAACATTTTCGAATCAAAGATCTTGGCACCTTAAAATATTTTCTGGGAATTGATTTTTTTCAGTCTAAACATGACATTTTTATGTCTCAAAGAAAATATATGTTGGACATTTTGGACGATACAAGTCTAACTGGGACAAAACCGGAGAAGAACCCCATGGAGAAAAATTTAAAACTCATTCTTACTGATGGGGATTTATTACATGACCCAACTAAATATCGCAGGTTAGTTGGAATGCTCATTTACCTCCCCGTCACAAGGCCAAATATTGTCTACTCAGTTAGAACTTCAAGCTAGTTTATGCAAGAGCCTCGCAAAACACACTAGGATGCGCTGAAGACTAGAGCCTCAAAACATGTTGCAGCATTATGGGTTTTGAAGTACATCAATGGGACACCCGGACAATGATTATACTTCCCTCTGATAATGATCTTAAGATGAAAGCCTATTGTGATTCAGATTGGGGAGGATGTCGTATTACTCGAAGATTAGTCAGTGGTTATTGCATTTTCCTAGGAAATTCATTGGTATCCTGAAAGTCTAAGAAACAAACCAACGTGTCAAGGTCATATGCCGAAACAGAATATTGGGCCATGGCAAATGCTTGTCTGGAGCTAACATGGTTATGTTATATCTTGCGAGACCTCAAGGTTCCAATTAGCATGTCTGCACCTTTGTATTGTGATAATCAAGCGACACTCCATATTGCAGCAAATTTTGTATTTCATGAGTGTACGAAACATATCGAGATAGACTGTCACATCGTACAAGAAAAGTTTCAAGCTAGGATGATGAGTCCATCACCCGTCTTTTCACATTGTCAATTAGCAGATATATTTACTAAGCCTCTTAAGAAAAATATGTTCATGACTTTGCAAAACAAGTTGGGAGTCCATGATATTTACTCATCAACTTGAAGGGGAGTATTAGAATTATTATATTTTTCATATAAATGTATATAAAAAGTGTATTAATTAAATAAGGTAATAGTTTGATGTAATTGATGATAAATAAACATAATATGAAAAGTAACAAATTATATAAATAGTAAACATGCGTTAAATGAATATAAAAAAATATATTTTTCATAATATTTGATACAAGTGTTACACATTATATTTTATTCTAAAATAGTTTTTTTATATACACAACTAGTTAAATGGAGTATATTTATGATCAGTTGTGTTGGTCTACTTTTAACCTTTTTGAGAAAAATATTAAAAAACATTTAAAAAAAGGAAATTGTGTTCTTTCTAAAAAAATAACTTACGTAATTAAAAAAGTATTATATATTTAATATTTGTTTTTTTTTAAATCTTAAAAATAAACAGAAAAAATCCTATAGCCACATTATATTCCGTAACTACTTAATTTATTTGGATGAGTAATAAATGAAGTTGTAATTAAGAATAAGAAAAACAATGATTAATTAAATCAAATAACCTAATCCCAAGGGAGAGGGTATAGTTTACTCCAAAACCAAGTCATGTATTTAATAATTTGGTGTATTAATGAAAAATAAATAATGCATGTACAGAATTATGAAATTAATATTCCACTTTGGTAGAATTAATATAATCCAAATTATCAGCTAATGACATGTAGATGAAAACTAATATTTTTTTTTTCGAGAAAATATAATGACCATTACATCAAGCAACCCAGCTGGCATGTATATAATACACAAAAATGATTTTAATCAATTTCGTCCTATTATGAGTCATTCATAATAATTCATACTTATTAAGAAAGTTAGTTAATAGCAATAAATATAATTTTATTTATAAAATTATCCTAAATGGCCTTAAAAGTATTGAGAATATCTATATTGTTTTGTCCACTTAACTTTTCAACTAAATAATTGATTATAGAGAGAATACTAATACTGTGGAAGATGTTCAAACAATAATGACATTCATAAGCCTACTACATTTATTCATATCTATAATAATAAATAAGATTAAAAGAGGAATGTGATTAAGATATAAGATAGGAAAGAATATAAAAAGTATCTAGTTAATATCCAACAATAATGACAAGAATAATTGATTTAATATATTCTAAACATTAATGTGACAATTATGGTGCATTATTTATTTCTCGAAAATTAAGTTTAATATCCTTTAATTTCGAAAGAATAAATTGGTATAAAAATTCAATAACAAAATTACATTTTTTTTTCTGAAAAATGTATATTCTAATTGAGAATTGAAATTAAAGTATATAAAAAAATATGTGTACAATTTCTTAAAACGTCTGTTAAACTATTTTAAAATGATTTTTTTTACCAATTACAAAATATAATTTAAAATGTTAATATATATATATATATATTAATATTATTTTTTTAGTGTATACAAATATGTAATAATATTATATTTTTATAATAACATCTTTATACTATTTTTGGGATCAAATCTCAACTTTTACCATTTGATAAGTTAGACAAATATCAAAATAATCTCCAATGAAGAGGTATTAACAAAGGTCTTAAATTTAAACTTAGTTTTAAAAGAATTTCTCTCATCGGAAGCTTATTGATTTGACATGGGAAGAGTCCTATGATTCAGGATTAAGTTTCATATGACCTTGAGTGTTAAGGATAACAAATTATTTCAATGAATAAATTATTTTTTTAAGTTGTAAAACATTGAAGTGAATTTTTTTATTTTTTTTTATAAAAGTGTAGGTTCATAAAAAGTCTTAGTATTGAAGTAAGATTTATCAATATAGTGTGAGTTACTTAGAAATAGTATCAGATGACGAAATTCATTTAAAATAAAAAAGAAGATTTGTTATCATTTTATGAGAATGCTAACAATTATATATCCTACTTAAAGAAGATTCTAGTTATTTCAACTACTAAGTTAAAATAATATATAATTAAAATATTCATATATATATATATATATATATATATATATATATTTGTTCTAGGAAAGAGTTTTAGAAACCTCTTAAACTATAACATTCAATATTAATGTCTTGTTTCTTCAATATTTTATCTTCTTTATTTATATTGTTAGGCTTTCTTCTTTATTTTCTTAATTTTATCATTATCAATATTTAGTATTTGATCTAAGAATAAAATATTATTGATTTTCTTTTATCTTGACTCTTCCTAGAATTTATGAATAACAACCAAATCTTCTATAAATGAGGAGAATGAATGAGGAGAATTTCGATGTAGAAAAATGGATAACTCTTATGTAAATCAAGCTCTTTGATATTGACAGATCACAAAGAGAGAAGTAAGATTCACTTAAAAAAACTATCTAAGCTCAAGTAAGAAAGAATATAAGATATTTGTGAGTGAAGTATTGAGTGAGTACTTCCTAAAAGTCTTTTTGAATTAAGACAATTAAGAAGACATTAAATCGTTATTAACATATATAAATGAATTTTATACTAGTAACATATAATCTTAATAACCTATAATCGAGTTATGGTTTGATTTATGTGTCTTAAATATTATATTAAATAATTGGTTATAGGCATGAATGTATCTAACTGTAATTGGGAGTATGTACATAAGTCCCCTCAGTTCAGAATCCAAGAAGATTTACATATGGATCAATTTAAATGATGAACAAACTCGATTTGGACCCATTTGAAGTTAGTGTAGGTCGATCCTTGATTTCGATTTTGAGTAATGTCTATTAATCATTTTGATCTAACAATTTATACTATTTCCAATTATTGTTTGAAATCAGACAATAGAACTTGACCATTTGTTTCAAGTTTAAGAATTTTTTCGATGTTCGTCTGAACTTGAACAATAGTACTTGATCGTTTGGTTCAAGTTTAAGAAATTTTTTTATGTTCGTTTGAACTTGGACAATAGTATTTGACTGTTTTGGTCATGTTTAAAAAAAAATCAATGTTTATTTGAACTCGGACAATAGTACTTAACAATTTGGTTCAAGTTTAAGAAATTTTTTCAATGTTCGTTTGAACTCGGAAGTACTTGACCGTTTGGTTCAAGTTTAAGAAATTTTTCTAATGTTCGTTTGAACTCGGATAATAGTACTTGATCATTTGGTTCAAGTTGGTAAAAAATCCCGATGATCGTTTGATTCTCGATCAAGCACTATTAATCTAATAATCGTTTGATGTCGGAGAGTGTTGTATGATCATTTGATCTCGATTAACAACTTATAATAAGTACATTGTAAACAATTATATGTAAAAATAAACTTTTATTTTAAAAGAATAAGTCTCGTTAAAACCTTACCCGAAAAAAACTGTCCTCAAAGAAAAAAAACCTAGCTAAAAAATAGGATTTTATTTGAGTTCAACGTGAATCATAACATCTACATGATATGTCAACTAGAAAGGTTTCTCCCGTTGCTGCTGCGACGAAGACTGGGTGGAGGAGCCCCCATGGTGGGAGGAGCCATGTCGAGTCCTGATTGTTGTAATCTTCGCACACCAACAAATTTGAAATTCTAGAGTGAGAAAATGAAAAAGTAAGAGTGAAATGTCACACTTATCATCTTATCTCACATTATGACATTCATTTATACTTCATAATAACTATTTAATATCTTCCTAATTCCTAATGGTCTGAAATTAAGAAGACATATAAATAAGTGATAACTCTGGATAAGTAGTCACTCAACTCTTCATATTCTTTTGTACTTACAAAATTGTTATATTTTGACTAATTTATACGTGAAAGGGTCCTTTATAAGTGGACCTCCATTCTCTCTTTTTTGTTTTTATCAAAGAGCTCAACTTAAAGGGAAAGTATCCCGTTTTCCACTCTCTATATAATGTAGTTTGTTTATTATATCAGTTTACATTGTTCAACCATTAATTCATCTATCTATATATCAATTACCAAATAGTTTAACTGAATCATTCATCTATCCGAGTCTTAAGAAATTATCATAGGAAACTTGTAAATGACTTTTTGCCTGATTCTTCAAATTTTCAAGATATTAAATTTATTAATGGACGAACAAAACATCTCCCCTTTAGATTCGTGTTAAATTTGGTTGTGTATAGTGCTCCAATAGAAATTTCTGAAAATTTGCTTTGTACTGATCAAGCATATAATTTTTTTACGACACATATGCACAAGATTTGCATGAGAGTAACATGTTTAGGTTGTTCCATGCAAAAATCTTGGGTCCCAAGTTACATCGACTAAAGCCTATGACGTTCCAATACTTGTTCCCTCCTTTTCCTGAATATTGTTCCCTTCTCTTTGAAACCTCTCTTCGGTCCCTTTCCATTTCATCATATCATTGTGACCCTCTTCTTTCCTCTCTACTCCTTACTCTCAAATCTTCACCTTCTGTCTCCTGTTGCAGGGTCATTCATGCCCAAGTGGTCAAATCACTGAATTACAGAGATGGGTTTATTGGTGATCAATTAATTTCATGTTATCTTAACAAGGGGTCCATCCCAGATGCACAGAAGCTGTTTGATGAAATGCCCCACAAGGATTCTGTCTCTTGGAACTCTTTGGTTTCTGGATTTTCTAAAAGAGGGGAACTTGGTAATTGCCTGAGTGTGTTTTCTAGAATGAGGTCTGAAGAGGCACTGGAATTGAATGAGCTTACAGTAATATCTGTTATCTCGGCTTGTGCTTCTGCTAAAGCCCGAGATGGGGGCAGCTTCCTTCATTGTTGTGCAGTGAAATTTGGTATGGAGTTGGAGGTGAAGGTTGTTAATGCTCTTATTAACATGTACGGGAAGTTTGGCTGCGTTGACTCTGCTTTCAAGCTGTTTTGGGCAATGCCGGAGCAGAATATGGTGTCATGGAATTCAATGGTGGCTGTTTGGACACAAAATGGAATCCCTAATGAAGCTTTTAATTATTTTAATATGATGAGGGTAAATGGTCTTTTTCCCGATGAAGCCACAATGGTGAGCTTGCTTCAAGCCTGTGAAAATTTACATTTGGGAAGATTGGTAGAGGCCATGCATGGTGTAATCTTCACCTGTGGTCTTAATGAAAATATAACAATTTTGACTACCCTTTTGAACTTGTATTCAAAGTTAGGGAAATTGAGTGTTTCTCACAAGGTCTTTGCAGAGATAAGCAAGCCTGATAAAGTGGCATTGACTGCAATGCTTGCAGGGTATGCCATGCATGGGCGGGGGAAAGAAGCAATAGAATTCTTTGAAAGGTCTGTAAGGGATGGTGTGGAGCCTGATCATGTTACTTTTACTCATTTGTTAAGTGCTTGTAGTCATTCAGGGCTTGTCCGGGAAGGAAAGTACTACTTCCAAATCATGTCTGAGGTTTACAAAGTTCAAACCCAATTGGATCATTATTCATGTATGGTTGATCTTCTTGGTCGCTGTGGTCTACTCAATGATGCTCATCAGCTGATAAAGAACATGACATTAGAGCCAAATTCTGGAGTTTGGGGTGCTCTTCTTGGTGCTTGTAGGGTTCATCGTAACATTGGTATTGGGAAGGAAGCTGCAGAGAATTTGATTGCATTAAATCCTTCAGACCCTAGAAACTATATCATGCTTTCCAACATTTATTCTGCGGAAGGTCTGTGGAGTGATGCATCAAAAGTGAGGGCTTTAATGAAGACTAAAGTTCTTACCAAAAACCCTGGATACAGCCTTATTGAGCATGGGAATAAAATTCACCGTTTTGTGGTCGATGATTACTCTCACCCTGATTCAGAAAAAATACACAAGAAGCTGGAGGAGACTATGAGAAGAATTCAAGAAGTTGGTTTTGTGTCTGAAACTGAATCCATTCTACATGATGTTGATGTAGAGGTGAAAACAGATATGATTAACAAACATAGTGAGAAGATAGCACTTGCATATGGACTTTTGGTTTGTAATGCTCATAAACCAATTGTTATAATAAAAAATCTCAGAATATGCCGAGATTGCCATAACACTGCAAAATTTGTCTCACTGATAGAGAAGCGTACCATCATTATCCGAGATTCAAAGAGATTTCACCACTTTTCAGATGGATTATGCTCTTGTGGCGATTATTGGTAGTGATCGCTGAAGGAGTTTGGCATTTCAGGAATGTATTGTCATTGATCGGAAGGAACTCATAAGAGCCAATATGGTAATAAGCTTGATAACCCTATATTAATGAAGCATAATTCTATGAGCATGTTCCTATCAATTCTTCCTTCTAACCAAAACTTACCGCTATCTGCATGCTGCTTACCCTATACTACACCAGAAGCCAACTTAAAAGTTTTTAAATCAAATTCATTTTCTATCTGGTAAATCATAAATTCAAAACACTTTAATTAATCAGTATGTTCCCTTAGTTTTTTATTTCTCTATAACTGCTTCTTGACCTGCTTTTTATACATTTTTATTTTTTCATCTATTTATTGTAGACTAACGGAGAGGAAGTAGTGAAATCTCGACTTTGTCATCAGTTATCTTTTGTAAATTATTTAAGAGCGACAACTTTGCCAAAGATTTGAGGTTTCTGTTTGTTTGGAAAATGAAATAGAAAATTCAATTTCTTCCCTTTTTCAAAAGATTTATAATATTTTGCCGAGAGTTACATGGTTTTCAAACTTGGAAGAAGACATTGATTCTGGCAGCAGAAAAGAACTAATGTATGCACTGAGGCAGAAAAGAAGACATTTATAATATTTGTGTTTCTATCCCCTCCCCACCCTTCTTTTTATGTATTCTTTCTCTACTGCTAAGAAATAAAAGGCTTGTGGTGACAATGTAAGACAGATGACATAATTCTAACTTCTAAGTAGTGTGATTGACAAAAGAAAAATTTCTTTGGACAATACCAAGAAGTTTTAATAGTTAATGTAACAAACAGCTATATAGCTTGAAGTTAAAAATAAAGAAACTATTTAGAAAAGTGGAGAAGCCAGTTTATCTCTGAATTGACTACTAGAGAAAATTGATAAGTATTAACTTCAGATATATTGTTTTAGTCAGACATTTCCGCATAAGGATAGGATTACTGATCAGTTTTAAGAAGAAGCTTACTCGTTATTTTATTGATACCAACCAGCTTCCCCAACCATGGAATTAATTTAGAGCTGGCATGCAGGATAAACTATGTATTAGACATTATCTGTAGGATAGTGTATATCTGGAACTTTTCTACTTGCCTCAATTTATGCTAACAGATATACATTCATCTATTATCAGATCTTACTGAATGTTTAAAAATACAAGCCACATTTATATGCAGGTCCAAACAAAATGGGAAGACCCCTTCTGCTGTTTTAGCCTACTGGATTGAACTTGTTACTGCTTGGAGAACAACAACTTTTTGACAAGGGCTTTTCTGCTGGTCCATGGTTGTGAAGCTTGTAATTTATGCAGAATAGATCCTCTCATATCATGTGAGATTTTCATGACATGGAGATTTAAGAGATAGACGATACTGTGTCACGTGATCTTGTTTAAGATTTTTGTATTTATCTTTCTCAATCTTCACGTGACCTTGTCATGCAAAAGTCCCGCATGAGAGGATTTATTCCCTTCGTTACGCAAGGTAATTGTTCTGTCTATTGTAGACAAATCAGCAAATACTAAATAAGCAGAAAAAAATTGATACATGGTGGTAATTGGTTTAGAGTGGAGGGGAACACTCACTTATCCACGAATTGGTAACAATTTGAACTCATTAAGGCAAAAATTTCTAGTTATTGATTATTGTTCTAGCCAAAAGTTATGAGAAACTTAAAACTATTCAAAATTTGTTCTCTGTAACATTCACCCTTTTAGGAGTAGTAGGTTTAAGTGTCAAGACATGTATATTTTTTGTGGGGTTGGGACAAATGTTTTTCTTAATAATTTTGCAGAATGTCAGAGAAGCAGTGGAAGCACAAGCAGAAAGTTTATCATTTTCAGTTTAGAACACTGGAGTATCAACAAACAGAGTATCCATCTTTCAGTTACTACAGTGATATGAAATTTGGCAAGGTTTAGTTTTAACGGTTTGCATCTAAGAAGAAATTTGGCAAAACATACTCCATACATGTGCAAAGCTTATTGCATCACAACAACCAAGTTCGAATGAAAGCTTTCCGAAAATATAGAATATTGAGAGTTTTCTCTTGGAATTCTTTATAGAAATTTTCTCATTTATGGAGGCCTGATCACTCTTGTGACATCTTAAACACTTTGAATTGTCTTTTGTACTCGAGTTTAAGTGGATCACTAAACATGATTTATGGGTTTGTAGGTTCTAAACCTTCTTGATTCATATCAAACAGCTATATTTTGATACATTAAATGACAATATTGTATTTCTTTAATTTTTAATGTATTTCCTTTTGCAACATGCTCCCTCAACTGTTTTATGTAGAATTATGTGTAAGCAGAATTTTGGGTTTATGTTTTTAATTCTTGTAAAATTGGAAAATCAACCTAGAACATTCTGTAAAATTTTTTTATACAGTATCCCTTAATTTGGGGCAATTTCCAAGAGAAAAATTGTAAAAATAGCATTTACATTAGTCACATGCAATTTTAAAGCAACCAATATACCCAGAATCAATGAAAGAAAAAAAAAAAAAAGAGAATGAGAGTTGTGTAGAGAAATTTAGGGATGGGCCTACTTATAGACCAAGTCACAATCTTGAAGTTAATTTCACTTCTAAAAAAATGTTTCGATAATTATTTTTTTATTTTTCTTTATTTAATAAATTGAATGTTTATCTAACTCTCATTAGACTCTTAATACATCTTTGTGGGATGAAATGTCTAACCTTCTGCCCTAAAATGTTATTATTATACTATTATTATTATAATTATTATTATTATTAGTGATAAAATTATCATTTTATCATTTCGAGTTTCCCTTTTCGAAACATTATTAAAAATTGTAATTAAAAATGATTAAAAAGTTTGTTTCAATAGAATAAATCAAGACTTTTACATTTTCTTTAATTTTTTTATAGAAATCATTTAAAAAATTATTACTATTATAAAATTGAAATTATGGGTATTGAATATAAATTCCTTGTTTACGTAGTTCAATAAAAATATCAATTGCATTATAACAGTGTGATTTTACTTTGAATGGACAAAGGGTGGAAAATTATGTGTATGTTTTTCACTGATGATGTTATGGTACTTCTAACCTTTGTTTGAATAACCAAAGAAACAAATTTAATTTGTTCCAAATCAGTGAATTCTATGGTGGAACATCATTCAAGTGGTCCACCGCGTATCACCATTGTTATTATACATCTACATGTGAAGGTGTTAATGACCGAAATAAATTAAATTTTGACAAAAAAAGGAACTTTGATTTTTCTTTTTTTGTGTTGAGTTACGAAGTTTATTGTTGATTTTGATGTTTGGTTTTTTATGCGTTAGATATGTACAAAAGCTCGTGATGGTCCAAATAAAGATGTTCATGTCTCCTCTAAGCATGTTTTGGATGAAGAATTGAGAATTATTAGTGATATTTTGGTAGTAAATAAGGTTTTAAAACATGAATAAAGTTGATGTCTTGAGACGTAGGTGATCACTGTCCGTAAGAACTTATTCCCGATGTATTGTGCAAGTTCTCTAGGATACAATAGTAATATTCTGAGAATCAGAACTAGCAAGCTACTCTTAAAAGAGTAAGAACCCAACAAACCCAGAAAAATTATAATGTAAAAGAAAAGAATAAAAAAGTGAATAAGTGAAGAGGAAGAGAGGAAGAGGGAAAGCCGTGAGTGAGATGTGAGAAGAGGAAGAGGCAGTGAGTTGTTGGATGCGGACATAATCTCTCTTTATGTAGGGAGAATAATCAAAATTTGTTGCATCTTCACAATAGCGTTTGACGTTTCAGCATCACAACTCCCCAAGAAGAATGAAGGAGATCGTGGAGTGAACAAGACTCGCGTGTAGAGGATCCAACCAAAAAGCAAGGGAACGCGGCTTAAAGGTGGCCGAGATAGGCACACGAAAACTGCAACCTTCCGCAACGTTCTTCAATCTACAAAAAGACTAGGCAAGGAAATAGCATAAGCGGAAAAGAAGAACAGATGTTCACAAAACTGCTTTGCTTTATTTTAGGCAAAATCTTTGGCAATATTATTATCAGATTTACAACAATTTCTAATAGTGAAGGTGTAAAGGAATAGAAAATTGGTGTTAATAAGTTCATAACGTTGTTGAACACCCGATAAAGATAATAAAACTCATGAGGTTGTTGAACCTGGTAAAAGTAATGTAATTTGAAGAATTTCATGAGAATTAGATAACAATGTAGCATATAAACAAAATCATGATGATTTGAATGTACATATTGATGGTCATTCATCTCAATTTATCTTATCATAATGATAATAATAATAATTATAAAAACAAAAAGGTTATATATCTTATATTTATTAGAAGTTGTTAAAGACTACATTATAAGAAAAGAATTAAAGCAAGGTGAAAATCAAGGGAGTGTTATCGATAATTTATTATGCATGGAGTGAACACTTTGTTCTTATATTAGTTCATTGCTAACCTATAATACATTTAGCTTGTTGGAAAAAAGGGGTAATTTTCCCACTAAAACAGAACCCTAATAGAGCTACCCGACAAATAATATTGAATAAATAAAGCGGAATAATAAAAGAGATAAAGAGGAAAAAACACACCCGAAAATTGTTAACGGAGTTCGGCCAATTTAGCCTAATCTCCGAGCACAGTAAAAACAGCTCACTTTTATTATTATAGGAGAAGATATTACAAATTGGGATATATAACAGTGAAGGAGGAAAGTTTAATTTATAACCCTCAAACCTCTTTCCCAAACAATGAACCCACCGATGTGGGACTTGGGATTAAGCCAAAATCAACAAATCT
>Ga0123342_1005957_pt1 | contig 17258 bp, 15 predicted proteins | sample Turbeawhitnodule_FD_89960 | JGI IMG/M metagenome (GOLD analysis project Ga0123342, IMG submission 89960) | Root nodule microbial communities of legume samples collected from Mexico - Turtle bean Mexico white nodule | ecosystem: Host-associated > Plants > Roots > Nodule | place: Mexico: Nepantla... | reverse complement strand
GAATTCTTGGGCTCTCAAGTGGCGGCAACAACACTCATCTTGAAGCCAACCATCCTTCAAGTGGCGTGCACATTCCAAGAGCTTCATCCACATAAGTCCATTTTTCCCTTCATTCCAAATTACTCATTTTTGTTCTACTTGTTTGTTTTCACTTTCAATCGGTGCAATCTCTTCCTTATGATGTCCTTTTTCATTTGTTGCACTTATATTCAATTTTAATCGGTGCAAATTGGTTGTTCTTGCTGTTTTGGTCACATCCTCCATGGGTATAAATACTATATGTTGTGTTCTTGAGTTTCTATCTATGGTTTTGTTGTTCAAAATGGGTTTCTATGCGAGTTTGGCTTGGTTTTTGTGTTTTGGTGAGTTCTTGAATGTTAAGAACATTGATCCAATTCTTAAAAAGTGCCTAATCATATTCCAACTTTTGTTGAATCCATAACATGTTCATATCATATCCATATCATGTTAGTGGAATCACATCAATCACCATGCAAGAGCCAATGAATTTCGAAACAAAAACAAAGGGAAGTGGATGCTACAAACTATAAAGATTCATCCTTCCTACTCCAGCATGAGCAAAATTATCGCTCAAAAGATCCTTCATCAGAGATAAGGTTTAAGAAACATCATGAAGAGTTTGTTATGTTGTATCAGGTGCCCATGGTGATCCAACTTCCAAGGTTCAACTACAACTTGCAACCATCCCTTCCCCTCAAAAAGATCAAGCGTAAACATCCCAAACATATACAACCCAATAGTTAAACAAACCTACCATATCAGAAAATGTATATAAATACTCCTAACAACACTACCTGATACTCTTTAAACACTAAATCGAACATTGTTACCAGTTTGAAAAAGAATAATTAAAGCAAGACCGATTATACCTCCTACAAATCCACGCTTTCATCTGTGTCATGTAAAAAAACCTCCTCAACATCTAGCCTAGCCTCCTTAAATACTATGTTATTTCTATAATCTCATATACTTCTTACTATGGAAATCCATACTCCTTTCCACACACTATTTTTTATTAAGTTGAGGGAAATTAAATTGCAAAAAAATCGTTCAATGGTGAGTAATATGACACAGTTTTAAAACCAACCCAACTATTGTATTTGTTCCAAATAAAATACACAACACTACAAAGTGAAAAACAAATGGTTAACCATTTCTTCTTGTTCCAGACATAGAGGACATAACATTATATTTTAGTTAACACCTCTTCTTCTGGTTGCCACTCTCCCATAATCACCCTCCATGACAGAAATTGTGTATTTGGCAGGGCTTTGATAAACCAAAACTTTTGAAAACCCTCACAATTTAAATCATAATTACTTTGTTGCAGATAAGCATAAGCAAAACTAAATGAAAAAACGCAATCTTGCTCCCTATCCCATGTCCACCTATCAAAGTTTATGTTTAAATTGATTTTTTTGATACTCTCCAATAACTCTTGCTCTTGTTATATTTCCCACAAGAATCTACCTCTCCTCCAACTAAGCTACCATACCCTTCAAGAATTCACTTCCTCTATTGTTTTACTTTGACATGTTGATATAGAATACAACCTAGGAATATATGCCTAAGTGTTGTTTCTCCTAACCATTTATCCTCCCAAAACCTAACTACATCTCCATACTTTCCAGGTTATATTATTATTGAACCATTTATTTTTCTCAGTAACCTTAATGAGGTCTCTCCACCACAAGATTGATGTTTCACTGAACATATTCCAGAGTTCCTAGCGCACTCATTACCATATTTAGATATTAAGATTTTCTTCCATTTACCTACACCCTCTACACCTATTCTCCATTCCCACTTAGCAATTAAGGCATTGCTAAACATTGCTATGTCTTTTAATCCTATTATAGATGCTAATTAAGATGGATATTTTTGAGTTAAACAGCCGACCTCCATTTCCACTTAACATCTAATTAAGAAATTATTCTCTACTCAATTTCCTTTTCCCATTAAAAACTCTCTTCTTACATTTCAACACCCACCTATCATTAATATTCGTACCTATCACTAATATTACTAGTTATTGTTGAACTATTCATTTAACAATTGTTAGTTTTTATGTTGAATAAACTATTATCACCATACTAACTGGTTTTAAATTCTTTACAAAAAAATCCACTCGAATACTAAAAGTCCACGTAAAAAATTACAAAAAATAATTCGTACAGTAGAAAAATTTCTATAAACTATTTCTTCTCTTAAACGCTTAAACATTTTTATTTTGAGTTTTACATTCTGGAAATCCAATTTGAAATATTTCTTTAAAGATATGATACAATCTTCAACAATAACTTTTCTGATAGGATTTTACATTGTCTTATAACATATCAAGAACATTTTTCTATAATTTTAGAATGCTTTGGAGACACTTAATCAGAGAAAAATGTTGTTATATAGTGTTTAAGATGCGAGGGATTCATATGTGTGTATATTAGTTTTTAGCTTCTGTAACTGTAAAGTCAACGTCACCAATTTGTTATGAGAAACATATAATTTTACCGTAAGTGTGTGTGATACACTATTGTTGTTCCATTTGTTGCGTTTCTTCTAAATTTTTATTTTGAAACCTCTTTTAATTTAATTTTCTCTTATTAAGTTTTCCTTTATTTCATTTGTATGTTTCTTAACTTTTCACATTTTCAACCACTTTTAAATATTTATTTCTTACAACGTTTTAAATTTATTTTATCTAACTTTAAAAAAAATATTGATTAAAAGTAAATTATCTTTAAATATTAGGAAAAATTTATGTTGATTTGTATATTAACCTTAAATAGAGAAATCAACTGCGTGTGTGTGTGTGTCTATATATATATATATATATATATATATATATATATATATATATATATATATTAATGTTTGTTTTTAATTTATTTTTCAAAATTTTGCTTCCTTTAAACTCTTAGCATATAATATTTGAATTCGTGTTTTCATTTTTATCTTTAAAACACTTCTATTCGGCAAATAATTTAAAACATGAAAAGTCAATAAATTAATGAAGTAACAAATTAACATAATTTTTAAAACGAAACATTAAAAGAAAATAAAACTTTCTGTTAGATATCTTTTACTATTATTATTACATGTATTATTATTTCTATTCTTAACATTAAAAAATTAGAACTATAGAGCATAAAAAATAATTTATATTATTGATCACGTGTAATCATAGCATCACAATGCAACGAATCCTTAGTAACATTAAGAATATAAAAAAAATTAAATTTGAGAATATGCATCAACATCAACATTATCGACTTAATTAAGATCTCATAAGCAAGGATGACATGTGATCCACCAATAATAGCATCATGAAGTATTAAATAAATAGGAAATAGCATAGTTATTGTCACAATAACTTATAAATCTTCCTGACCCTTTTTTTATTACTATGATATACTACTTTTACCAACTAGAAAATCATATATAGAAAAAGGTTAATATCATGAAATAGAATACAAGTGATGACAAACATTTCGTTTTCAAAGAGTGTGATCATCTGGGACAAAAATCAGAACCCTTCTTTCATAACTGCGGTATCAATCTAAAAAGTCTCAAACAGAAGATTGCAGTTGCACACATTATTTGTTTGGTACAAGACGGGCCCCTATATCATACAAGAAGACAGAAGCACTGAAATTTAATGTTCATTAACAAACAAATTAATATTGCATACTTTTTTGTTTGTTTGTGTGTGGATACACATTCTACCTAACCTGCTTTAGATACCAAAATCATTCAGGCCAAATGATAGAGATATTTACAATGCTAATCAACAGCCATCTAGGTTACCTAGGTTACATGCAAACACGTCACACTAAATCTCTTTCACTTGTGTTCGCTTAACAATGTAATTAGTGATAATAAGCAGATAAAAATTAGATAAACATCAAGATTGAACTAGATATAGATACACAAATTAAACAACAGATAACAGTATCAATATCTTGCATCAATATATTTCATTCTGAAGTATATGTTCTACATTCTTCAGTTTGTATCTTAGAGCAAAGTGTATATATAAATATATATAAATGGTTAACTCTTTTTTCTTACCCTCTTGAAATTTTGTACACAAAGAGCACCCTCATTTTGTTTCTTTACACACCAATATAAAACAAGCAATTATGTCTCTATATCTATCTCTATATCTCTATCCTATCATTCTATATCAATCTATATATAAAACTAAGTACCATGTGGCTCACTCCTCACCTCATGTGATATTAATTACCTGGAGCTACCTGCAAATAGTTGAAGAAAAACATTGATTAGAGTACTCTAACGTGCTTCCATTTTCCTAAGACAATTAAACCACAACCTCAATAACCCTTTAAAAATCTTTGCAATCTAGCACAATTGAGGATTCCTTGGCACACCTTAGTTCAGTTCCCCCTTGTGCATTATAATTATCATATCATATCCCAAAGTGGAGTTAACCATACCAATTAGTTCCTTGTATTTGATATTGTGTCCTAAGTAACCCATCTCCCATAGACCCTATTTGAGGCAATGAAGGTGTTTGTGGTAGCTGGTTAAGCAGAGTAGCAAAGGAGCCAGGAGTAGCATTGTTGTCTTCAGTCCTCACAACACTCACATTCCCATTACAGTCCAAATTGAAGTGCTTCTCATCACTATCATCATTCCAGTTATACAGTGTTGAGAGTGTTCTTTTGGAGGCTGAAGTGTTGTTTGAAAGGGCAAAAGGAAGGTGAACTGCCTTGGAGTTTGAAGTGCCAAACTGAGATGGCATGGCACTTGTAGTAGTGCTGATCCCATTCACACCATTGCCTATAACCACCCCTTCTAACGTGTTTCTGTCATTTTCCAACAATGCACCACTGTAGTTCGTAGACATCTTTGAAAGGTGAAATCTCGCATTCATGTGGCCCACGTTGATGGAAGGAGGTACTTCTCCAATCATGTCATCCATGGAATCATCCCTCTCATGGTCCATAGGTGACCTTTGTGTGTTGCCCTTCTTGTAGATCCGGCACAACACCCAATCATCCAGCTACAAATCCATGCACAATTCATGTTAAATATTAAATAGTTTTATCACTGAAAATTTAACCCATGTTATTACGCATATTTCTTTCTTATAAAATATTATAGGACACTTCACCCAGAAAGAAATAAAGAAACACAAAGTGAAAAAAAAGAGCCAATTTAGAAGAAAGTGTGATATGCTTCAACAATGTGCCCAAAGCAGAAGGATAGGTTTTATTGTTATTTTAATATATCCTAACTTTTAGATGGTAGTATACTGTGAAAGAATTGGTGAATGAGGAGAGGCTCTAGTGGGAGAAAAAGTGATGTGCATGATGTGCTCAAAAGTGAAGCAGAACAAAGCTAGCTTTAAAATGAAAAGAAGGTTTACCCTTAGGGAGTTTTTCTTGTGGCCCAAGTCACACCCAGGAGGCCTGTTGTTAGGCTTGGTTTCAGCGAGACGATACTCATGCATGATCCAATCGGTTTTTACCCCTTTTGGTGGCTTCCCTCCATAGAAAACCAAAGATTTCTTCACCCCAACCTTTTGAATTCCACTGCATATGGGCTTATCTGTCCCAGTGGCCTTCCAGTACCCTGAAGTTGCAGCCCTGTTTGGCCTCGCGCCATTTGGGTACTTCCTATCTCTTGGACTGAAGAAGTACCACTCTTCCTCCCCAAACGATGCCTTAGCTGCATAACCAAATGCAAACCAAAAAAATGAGGAATAACTAAATACCCATTTCATTTATCATCTTAAACTTCAATTTTAATACAAAAGATATTCTTCTTTCACTTGGTGAGGTCAGCTATACGAATAGCACTATACAGTCAGACCCAGATAAAAATCAAAAAGTGTGGATCATGCAGTTCAATACATTAAAATCTAAAATCTTAATATAATATGAAAAATTATGCAGAAATTACGGTTGATGATGAGTGTAAACCTCCAAAATCATGAGCAATAAATAGAGTTTAAAGATTGCAATTTGCAAGATATTATTCATAAGGGTAAAATTGGAGAGAAACCTGGTAATTCCCATGGATCAAACTTGTAGAGATCAACATCAGCGATGATTGAAACAGGGAGAGGAACAGAATCAACTTTCTTCTTGAGGTAGTGAACCACGAGCTCTTCGTCTGTGGGGTGGAACCGAAACCCGGGTGGGAGGTTCGGTTGGTGTTGTGAACTGGTGGATGAGTCTTCGGTGCTGTCCATGGTAATTTACCGAGGTTGTTCAGCACTGTGTTGGGTTCCAATGGTTGTGCTTGTTGTTGTTTTTGTGGGTTTGGCTTCACACAAGAAGAGAACATACATCTTTCACTCGATGATGATGATGATGATATGTATGTAACTTTATTTACCATCCAAAGTCAAGGCAAAGGCCATGATCTTATGTGGCTGTGGGAAATGGAAATGTTCGCCTACGAACACCTCCAATGTTGCACTTAATACATGCATGTGGGTATGTGAATGATTCCATGACTCATCGGGAGGGGCATGTGGGTCTTTTCACAGTGTTTGAGGTAGAATCTGATTGATGAAATTGAGAGAATATAGTAGTTTATTAAAACAAACAGTTTTGAGAGTTTACTAATAAATATTTATGACATGTTTAGATATAAATTTAATCACTAGAGGACTGTTATCTTAGGTGGATATGCTTGATTTATTTTTAAACATTATTTTGGATTTAAATGTTGTGCATGAAAAGAAAATCTTAAGAGAATTGATAAAAAGAAATAAACTAAATATTTTTTTGTGAAAAAAGAATCACATTAAACTATATATAAAATTAAAAAAATATCGTGTTTTGAGAGAACAAATAAAAATACCTGTTAGAAGTTAAAACATTAAGAGCTTAACTTGATATATTGTTTGCATTTAACTAATTAAATACGAAACCATTTGTAAATGTAAATAAAGTTACATTGTACTATAGTTTATAGGCTTTGGTAAACAATTATAATAAATATAAATTTTAAAGTAGTTAATATAAAATTATTGTAGAAAAAAAAGGTATGCATTAATAAGTGCAAAATAGTTGTTCACAATTATTTAACCACATATCACGGTATTGAAATGTATTAATTTTATAAAGTTATCTTAAAAATTATATATGATGATTAGATGATTTTGTATAAAATTGTTTTAGATTACCACCAACCTATCTATTTTCAAGTCAATTTATAAGCAAATAATTCAATTAAATATATATACTCTCTGTAAATATATTTGTACAATAAAAAAAATAATTCAACAATAAATTTTAATAAATATATTTATATAATAAAAAATATCAATTCATGAAATAAGGAATTATTATATTATTAATATGGTAGGATTTAAGTTATTGACCTGTTCTTGAAAAGCAAAAAAAAAGTTACGGACTTGGGTGGTTGCAAAAGAAAGAGTTGGAATTGGGTGGAATAACAGAGGGATACACGAACAGGAAGTTCGGCCGTTGAGAGAGCGACACGTAAGATTCCGAACCATGTAATCTCGACACGTGAATGGGACCACAGCAACAATTTCATTTTCTATTCTTATTTTCTTGCTAATAAATATGATTGACTGTGAAACTGTTTACATTTTACCAAAACCGTGATCAATCTCCACCGTAAAAACACGTTTAATTGTTTAACAAGAAAATCTGATAAACGAAGATTAATCTTAATTAACGGTGAAATTACGAACTGCAGCGAGGCGTTAGAACTGTAGAGAATCTTGATGAAAACATGATGGTGATGTGAAGACGGAAGCCCCTACAGTTTCCAAAATAAATGGTAGAGTGTGTAGTTGATGGCGCAGCCACACGATTTATTTATTAAGTACAATTTTTTAAAATGAAAATTAGAATATAAGAAAAAAATGAATGGTGAGGATGTGGTGCTGTTGAAAAGTAACTCTAGATATCCAAGTTCGATGGTGATTGATATTAATTTGAATTTGTTTTATGTGATGAAACGAAAACAAAAAAGTGTATAGATTGAGAGAAAGATAAGTGTGGGGACAAAGGTTTTTCACACTTTCTGCTTTTGTTGGCCAAATTACACCACCAATAGTAACATCAACCAATGGATTAAGAAAATTTACTATGGCAGTTGCTAAATCAATGGCCCCACATACCATTCACTGAACCTTCCCTTTTTTTTCTTCTTTTCTTTTTTCTTCATCTTGTGTGAACCCCCACTTATGCGAATACTAATTCAACAGTATATCATATTGTTGATATAGACATGTATATTGACGAATTTTTAGAAAATATTATTTTAGATTTGAAAACTGTTTTATGCATATTTTTTTGAGATATAAACTATATAAATATACTTAAAATAAATGTTTCAAAGAGTTCGTGAAAGTTTTATTCTTAAAAATATTTTGATAGATTAAAAGAGAAAGATATATTTTTTCAAGAAGAAAATGCGTGTGCTAATAAGTTGGCTAATTTAGAATTTATTTACAGAGAATCTTTTCATTGGTATAATAGGCTACCATCTAGTCTGCTCTTAGAATTCTTTATGAATAGATATAGTCTATCTAAGTATCGTTTTTGTTAATATATGTGTTTTGGTCTAGGCCCCCATATTTTTGTATTTTTTAATAGTATTTTTTTTCATGTGATGACAAATTATTGTTGTTACTTGAAGTGTCAATATAGCTAAGATGTCAAGTTGTATAATAATGACTAACATTAAAGCTTTTATTTTAAAAGAGAAAGATATATTTAAAATATTGTTGACGTAGTTTTAAATGACGTGAAATTGTTAGATGTACTAAAACAAATATTTAAGAAAAAAAGTTTTTAATCCTCAATAATCCGGAATAATGCCTCATAAGTCTCACTACCAAATTCAGTAAAAACAATATGAAAATTATTTTTATTTATATTAATTTATTATATATATGTAACAAAAATTTGGAATCAAAATTCTTTGAAAGATAATTAAACTTAGGCAATATAAATATATATATATATATATGAATATGAGTTTATTTTAAATTTTAGTTATTAAGTGCAAGTAGAGAAATAGTGAAAATAAAACTATATATTAGTTGGCTATTTTTACAATGAAATAGTTAGTTAGAAGATATATAGCAATTAATGTAAGAAATTAATATATTATAAATTTTTGTCTTTTAATTATATGTTTCAGATAAAACATCAAATAGTTTGAACATAATAATTTCCAATTAAATATTAAATTGGATCATGTACTATATTGAGAATTTATTAGTATTTTGGCTGTTGAATTATTTAATGTTTGTGTTCATATTTTAAAGGATGTATATCTATTTCTTTTGTTCTATTGAATAAGTTTCTAAAGGCTTGAAACTGTTCACGGTTATCTATTTTCAGAAAAAAAAAATAATGCACGGTTAATTGTGAAGGGAAGAATAAAAAATATATATATGATACTATACAATTTAACAGTATATAAAACTTAAAGAGTGAGACTTTCATTTATTTTATTCTCTAATAAGGCATTATCAAATATGAGAAATGCTAGTCAATATACTTCTATCGTATTTGTTTGCGATTGATTGAAATTCGTTGTAAATTATAAATTTGAGTTTCACTTGTGAATGAGTCTTTGTTTTTCAGATTTCTTTTTCATTAATTGTTATCTAATAATAGTATATAATAATACAAGAAAACCATTATATAACTAAATTTAAAGATAAAAAATAATTAATCACTGTATTTGATTGAGTTAGATATACTATCTTATATATTAAAAAATAATTGATATATAAAAATATTTTTATTATTAATAAAAAATTATAAAATAATTTTTAAATTATATCTAAATTAGTTATCAAAATTTTAATTACTAATATTTTAAATTTTAAAAAACTAATAAAAATTAATTTAAAATTTAAGATAGTTAATAATTAAAATTTTGATAACTAATCTATAGATTTAGAAATAAACTTTTATGAATAATAAAATTTACTTTAAATATTAATAATTTTTTAGTTTATAAAATAATATTTAATTTAATTATTAGAAGAATTAATTATTTTAATCTATAAAATTATTTTTTATTTAGTAATTTTATTGTAATATATATTAAAGAGTATCTTAGTAATATTTTCCTCTCAATATCTTTTTCTTAAAATAATTCTTTTCGCGACTCCTCGTTCAATATGGTCAAAACATTTTTTTTTTGTTATTTAGGCTTATGTTTAAAATATTATCTATTTTAATTATTGAAAACATTGTTTTGTTCATAAGATGCATCGTAATAGATTGAAGCAGGATACTTACAAATAATTTTTTTTTATCTTCGTTTGGAATTAATGTGAGACCTGCTTTTATAATGGAATAACAACCTTATACCTCCTATACATTTTGAGCCCCGGTTCATAAATTTGAATATTTGTGCTTTTATAAAGTTATTAATAGCTTAAAATAATATATTTTAACTTAAATTGTCTATTATTAGAAAAACTATAGACGGAAAAATGATTTGTGTGTTTTCCCTCTGAAAATTTTTAAAAAAATTAATCATTATTAAATATTATAATAAAAAAGTAATCAAAATAAACTATTTTAAAAAATATTTTCTTGGTTTATTCTATATTTAAAATATTAAAGCTAAAAAATAACGATTACAAGAAAGGTATTGGTTATATGTCTTATATGTGGTAGATATAATTTTATTTAAGAGAAATGTTGAAAAAAAATTGTGTAAACCAAAATTTTGTCTAATTAATATATGTGTGTATATATATATATATATATATATATAAAATATTATAGACTAATTAACTTCAAAAATATAAAATAGGTCAATAGTGTGACTATATTGATATTAAATTTATATAACAAATTTTAAAATTTAAAAAAAAACTTTAGTTATAGTTAGTTAAGTTTTCTTTTTTTATTTCACTTTTTAATTTTAAAATGTATGTGTTTTTGTTTAAGTTCACTAAGTCAATGCTAACCTCACCAACACTAACCGATAACTAAAAAATGAAAAAAAAAAAATCTTACATTAAGTTAGTTGATTTTAATTTCATTTAATTTGAGTGAGGTAAAGAATCTTACTTCTAAAATAACCTATGATTCAATATTGATAAGCTGAGGATTACAAAAGTCAAGAAAGTTTCATATTGTCTAAATTTTATATTTTGAAAGGGTTTATATTCCAAGATACTCATTATGTCTTTAAAGTTGGTAGCAAATGAGGTGTGCCTCGTGTGCATGAAGGTGAGTTTCATTTGGACTTTTTGTGCGTGATTCAGTCTAAATCTTGTTGATTCCTACATGTGCAATAAGGTGGTTTAAGTTCTTTTTACACTTTTTTTTTTCTTTTTGTCTTTGGCTAATATAAACCCTAAGTCTTATCCAGATTCCCTATAGTTTGGTCTTGTGAATGTTGGAACCCTAGTTTACAAAATCTTTGGTCTTCAAGTTCCCCGGGCATTTCACTTCTTTCCACAATGTTCACCCCCTTAACCGGATCATTCTCCATTTTCTTTTCTTATTTTTTTTAACCTAACAGGATCATGAGAGTTGATGACTGAGTAAGTCAAGTCTATAATTACTATAAATAGGTGTCTCTCCTCTCATCCAAAACACACATTCACTCACTTCTCCTTCCTTTTCTTATGTTAGACTTTTCTTATTCTAGTCTTCTTTAGATGGAGAATGGATGAGAATTGAGGTGTGAAAGCATTGAGAAACTCAAAAAGAGTTTTTATTATTGAAATGGAAGAAAGGATAATGTGCAAGTGAAAGGTGAGGCTGATGAAGGACCATATGGAAAGACACACATTTTCCCATTAAAGAAGGCCATTTTTAGAAGGTTGGAAGAAGAAGAGAGGACTTAGAAGACTCTCCTTTTATATATGGAGAATAAAATATTGATTGATCTTCCAATTTTTCTAACCTTGTAAATTTGTACAGAGTAGTGTAGTTTTATTTTGGCTAATTTTCATGGGCCATGTATGTTAGAATTAATGGCCTGGGGGGGGGGGGTTGAATTGTTTGACAAAATATTTTCGCATAAGAATGAAGTTCTATCAACAATCACAGAAAGAGTAATCAAGGAAGCCAAACAATCAAAGCAATTAAAATTGTTTGTAGAAAAACAATTTGTTGAAATTTTGTTTTAACCAATTGTTTATAGCAGCAGAGAAAAACCTCAAGTCAAACATTTTATAAAGAGTGAGAGAGAGAGAGAGAGATTACACAATCATTTTATACTGGTTCACTCAACCCCTAAGCTACATCCAGTCCACAGAACAACCACTGGGTATTCCACTAGCAATCAATCATAGATTACAAACACTTAAAACCTTAAAGAGGTAATCTTGATAATACAATAACACTCATCCACAATCCCAGTCAGAACACCCTCTGATCTTACAGGTTTACAAACTTTACAAGTATAGAAAAGAAACAATTACAAGAATAAAAAAATGAACAGATTACACCTGGTATTTCAGGAATCACATAGTTCCTAAGATCAGTTCTTGAACCAATGCACAGCCTTTAAGAAATCTTGCAAAACTTTGAATAAAATCTCTTCTCAAAAACATTATCAATCTCACTTTTTGTGTGTTCTTTGAATTCAAACAGAAATCATATTTATAGCTCTTAAATATAGCCGTGTTAGGCAGTTAATCATGAGCCAAATCAGTTTTAATTCAACTGAAAATAGATTTAACAAGTTTTTGAAAAACTGTTAAGAAATGTGACAATCATCCGGTTGAATTGGTTTTGACAGTTAATCAACCAAGTCAAAAACAGTTTTGAAAACCTTCAAACAAGCTAACTGTAAAACAACCGATTATATCGTGAATTCAACCGGTTGTTTTTCTCTTTGCTTTAGAAAAACATTTCTCTTTTAAAACAGATTGATTTAGCTTGTGCATAGGATTAAGAATGATCTTTACAAGAATTATAAACACCCTAGAACTAAGCTTCAAACCTTCATCACAGGTTTGGTTCATCAAAGCTTCCATGTTCTACAATATCCCCTATTTGATGAAGACAAATCCCTGGGATGCTTTTTTGGAATGTTCTGTTTAGAATCTTGCTTGACCTGCATTCAAAAGCAAAAATAGAAATACAAGATAATCTATTCCAGATTAATCAGACACCACAAACTAGTTTCCACTAGGTGATTTCCAAAAGGGAACATCAACTAAATCAATGTGAGAAACCAGTCAAACATGCATAGGTGCAGCATCAGAAAAATAATCGATTATTTCGCAGAAATAACTGGTTAAAATATGTATCAAAGTTTATAACAAGTAAAAAAACCAGTTAGAGCAATGTTCAATCAAATGTGCAAAACAAAACATATGCAAATATAGGAACATTACAACCCAAAGCTCACTTCTCCCCCTATTTGTCTTCACAAATAGAATGATAGAAGGATTAAAAACAACATAGAAGAAAAGAAATTGTTCAGAAAAGTAAACCAGAAATTTAAATGAAAGCCTTAAACTTGCTACAGTCATTCCTTCCATATTGCAGATCAAGTAGTTGGTTCTAAACTTCCTCAATTTGTTCATCCAAGGTCTGGAACCTTGAATCCATATGTTGAAACCTAGATTCACACAACTCATGAAGATTTCTTTGGTTCTCTGCAAAGCTATCCATCCTACTTACCATGAGCCTTTCAAAAGGAGACATTGAAGTTATTCTATCACCCATGTGGTCAGAACTTGGATCAGTTTCATGAGCTCCAGCAACAGGTTCTTTTGTGTTTGCTGCAGCTTCATTCTCTTCTTCAACATGAGTTTCACTTGGGCCAACTTGATTTCCGTCTTTGCTTACCCACCTTCCACCAATCTTGGTAAACCCCATTTAGCTTAAGGAACCACTATTGATTTCACTTGAAGGCTTTACAATCTCAGCCAGTTCTTCTTCTATATCTACTTCAAAATAATGTAGAATTTTAGAAATCAAAATGGCATAGGGATAGTGGAAGTCACTTAACCTTGTCACCTTTTGCATATGGTCTTTGAAGATGTGAATCCAGTTGAGCTTCACCTTGTTCATGATGCAGTAGATTAGAAGCAAATCCTCTTCTGAGAGAGTGGAATGATTGCTCCCCTTTGGTGTGACAATCCAGAAAACAATGAAGGCAATGAGCCTTTCATCTAGCTTCAACCCTCCAATAGAAAAAATTATCACTTTTGAGAGAGGATTCTTGAGACAATTCTTGTAGAATTGCATTTTGTTGAACTCTTTTATCACTCCAAGATTGCCTTTGTTGATTCTTAATCCAGAGTATTTTAGCCCATTTATGGCAGTCCAAACATCATTGGTGATTTCAATGTCCACCCCCTTCACATGAGAGATAAGAATATCACCATTGAATTGAAGGTTTCTGTAGAATACCTTCACCAAATCTGGATAGATATTTCCAGTCATCTCAAGGAATCTCTTCAGCCTTTGCTCCTTTAAAAGACTCCTCACCATAGTAAGGTTCTGTTGTTTCATCCAGGTGAAGGAAACAAGCTTTGGAGTGTTGACAATTTTCCTACTTGTTTCATGTAGGAACTTCTCAATTAGTTCAGATTCTCCTGAAAACCAGCTTTCCAAATTTTTATGGTTTAGTTAATGAGAGAGGATGTGGGTAAATTGCATAATAGATTTAGTAGAGAAGAGAGAAAAATAACAAGTTGTTTGTGAAGAATAACTACAAGTAACCACATATATATAACCAAAAACTTCAGTCAAAGCTTTGGCATTTAGTGGGTTAAATTCAAACTAAAAAGGAATCAAATCAAAGGCAATAAACCAGTCTGACAAACCCTAATAGAAAGTGTTGACAGGGTTGAAACAATCAGTTGAATTTTTACAATAGCAGAATAAAATTTGAAAAACCAAATTCTTTTAACAGACATTGAACATACAAGGATTCATATTAAAGCACATAGTTTTTGTATTAAAACAGAAGGAATACAAAACAAAATAATCCAGAACTATAAAAGTGAAAATACAGAATTGAATTTAAAATTGAATGTTCAAGTATAGAAAGAACAAAGAGTTATCTTTCAAGTTTATATTACATATTTGAAGCACTTCTCAAATTTTAGAACTAAGGCATTGTCTTGCTTGTGAGCATCCATGAGATCCTGATTCTACAGATCCTTCATCTGGAGGCACATTTTTGCAAAAGAAAGCTTATCAAATAACAAGATTTGATCCCTTAAAGAATTTGGGACCTTTCATGTTAGATTTGTCTTTAGAACCATCAATATTTCTTGGAATCCATTTAAAGATACCTTTAGGAACAAGAAATTTACAAAATCTGTAGAATCTAACATAATGACCTCTCTTCATACAGTAAAAGCATGTAACAATCGGTTGTTTCGTTCTTTTAATCGGTTGATTTTCTGACACTGTTGAAAAAGGTTTTGAAATCCCATTCTTTTTGCTTTGTGGATAAAATCCTAAACCTACCTTTTGAAAAATACAATTTTGATATGTAAGAACATTCTCAAAGTTGGATTTTCCAGTTATGAGCCTATCCACATTTTTCACAAGGTAGTGAACCTTCTTTTTAAGAGATTCACAGTTTCCACAAAAACTTGAGTCACACATGCAAGAAGAATTCTTGTAAATCAAATCCAAATTTTCAAAATCAACTTTAGATTTTTCCAACTCTTCTTCCAGTGATTTAACTCTGTTTTCAAGCCAGTTGTTCAATCCTTTCAATCGGTTGTTCAAGAGAACCAAACTATTAGCTTCTTCATGTGTTTCATTAAATGCTTCAAGTAGTTGGTAGTAGTTGTTACCTTTGACTGATGAAGATGAGCTTACACTGCTTGATGCTGATGCCTTTAAGCATAAATTTGCTTATGCATCTTCTGAAGAGCTGGAGGATGATACCTCATTGTCATCCCAAGCTATGTAAGCTTTCTTGGATTTTCCTCTCCTTTCTCCTTTGAAATCATCTTTCTCCTTGCTCTAATTGTTAGGGCACTTAGCCTTGATGTGTCCATGTTCACCACAACCATAACAGGTATATTTGTTAGGATTAAAGTTATTCAGTTTCTTGGAACTGTACCTTTTTTAAGATTGGCCTTTGTTGTTCTTTTTAAGAATTTGATGAACTTTATTGATAGAAAGCTCATTGTGTCTTCATCATTATCATTGGAATCTTGATGCCTTTTCTGGTTGGCTGCTTTCAGGGCAATCCCTTTGTTGTGTTTGTCCTCAATTTCTTGGACAACCAACCTATTCATTTCAAGCTCATGTTCCCTTAGCTTACAAAACAATGAAGCTATTGTCATGGATGTTAGATCCTTTGATTCAGAGATGGCAGTGACCTTTGGCTGCCAAGACCTATCAAGACACTTCAGAATCTTTATGTTTAACTCCTATTTTTCAAAGTTTTTTCCAAGACTCATTAGGTGATTCACAATGTAAGAAAAGCGTTTTTGCACATCAGAAATTGTTTGTCCTTTTTGCATTCTAAATAATTCATATTCTTGAATGAGAGCATGTTTTCTTGCCCTCTTCACATCATTGGTTCCCCCATATGTGACTTCAAGGATATCCCACATTTCTTTTGCAGAATTGCATTGTGAAACCCTGAAAAATTCATCACAACTTAAAGCAGAAGTTATCATATATTTAGCAATCCAATCAAACTTTGCTTTCTTGCTATCAGCCTCAGTCCATTCAGATGTAGGCTTATCATCATCTTTTTTGACTTGAGGAATAAAATGACCATTTTCAATTGCTTCCCCAATTCCTTTATCTGTGGAGTGCATAAAAATCTCCATCCTAACTTTCCAAAATTGGTAATTCACACCACAAAAAAGTGGTGGTCTGTTTGTAGAAGCACTTTCTCCAAAAGGTAGTTTATCAGCCATTAAAACAATTTAAAAAAAAATAGAACTTGAATCATTTTCAAGAACCTAGCTCTTGATGCCAATTGCTAGAATTAATTGCCTAAAAAAAAGGGAGGGCTGAATTGTTTTACAAAGGATTTTCGCAAATATTGGATAAGAATGAAGTAATATCAACAATCACAGAAAGAGTAATCAAGGAAGCCAAACAATTAAACCAATTTTACTGTTTGTAGAAAAACAATCAGTTGAAATTTCATTTTAACCGATTGTTTATAACAACAGAGACAAAAATCAAATCAAATAGTTTATGAAGAGTGAGAGAGGGAGAGGGAGAGAGAGAGAGAGAGAGAGAGAGAGAGAGAGAGAGAGAGAGAGAGAGAGAGAGAGAGAGAGAGAGATTACACAG
>Ga0123342_1005956_pt1 | contig 17259 bp, 4 predicted proteins | sample Turbeawhitnodule_FD_89960 | JGI IMG/M metagenome (GOLD analysis project Ga0123342, IMG submission 89960) | Root nodule microbial communities of legume samples collected from Mexico - Turtle bean Mexico white nodule | ecosystem: Host-associated > Plants > Roots > Nodule | place: Mexico: Nepantla... | reverse complement strand
TATGACACAAATAATAAAATTATTTATTTAAAATTTTTGTGTGAAAATTTTCACACCCAATTTTTTTTTTTTTTTTTATTAGAGAATATATATATATATATATATATATATATATATATATATATATATATTAACATTATAATTCGGTCAATCACAATCATGGAAGAAAAAAAGTTTTTTCTTCATTTTTTATACATGTTGTGGGTTTAAAAATGACTAGATTGTGGACCCAAAAAAGAATTGAAGAAAACAAATAATAATTATTTACGTTTTGAAAACTCCATGTTTAGGCGTGCTCAAAGGTGTTTGAAGGATGTGGATGCAAATAGAGAGTGAGATAAATAAATAAATATTCCAAAGTCAATAGGTAGAATTAACTTATTTTAAATAGGTTGTGACTCTCGTATTTAAATTTTTAAAAATATTTTGAATTGTTTTTAACATTAAATTAAAAATGATAAAATTGTGAAAATATTAAATAGATTTTAGTTCCTCTTTTTTATTTGTTTAATGTAAAATAATATTAGAAAACAAAAATTAAATAGTTGTTGTAGAAAATTAACAGTTTATATACCTGAAATGGAAGAAATAGTTATACTTAAATGATAATATTTTAACCCATTGTACTGTTATAAATAATCAATTGAATTAAATTTCATAATAAATTTTCCTATCCAACTTAAACATCACATTCTAAAATTACACCGTTAGGATATAATCTATTAAAAACATTATCTATACAACAAGTCATTCAACAAATCACACAAAGAGAGAATATATTTTATCTAATGATTTGGAATGTTTTATGTGTTATGTAATTAATTAAATACAATTAACTATGTTGTTTTATATTTAAAAATTAAAAATACTTGTTAAATAGAGATTGATAGAGACATAAAATAGATAGGAATTCAGGACTATCTAATATATATATAATTTTTCATATTTATCATAAAAATATTATTATTTATCATATCGTTATTATTTTATTATTCTTATTATTATTACTAAAATTATAATAATAATCACCATTAATTTATTTTTTATGGTTGTTATTTGAGCTTTTGGTCTCATTTTATTTGACCTATTTTCTAAATTAGCTACAAGTTATTAAATAATAATTAATTTAAATTATAAATAGTTGATCATATATTAATTAGTAAAATTATTATTATTACTATTATCAATTTGTTCTTTACTACAATTATTATCACGTTGATTATCTGCACTTTCACTTTTCATTATATGATCCTTTCGTGTTTCTTTATTCTTTTATGAAAACAAATTCTAAAGTTCTATCTAAATATCTACTAGTCCAACCTATAATTATTTTATCTAACTATCTACTCGTCTAACCTATAATATTATGTAAAAATAAAGAGATTAGACAAAAAAAAAAGACAATGATACTCTTCCTATGATTAAATGCTTAAGTAGACTAATAATTTTACATATATTATTTTATTTTAAATATTTTTTTATGAAGTCTTAGCTTTTTAAAAAATTATTTATTTTAAAAGTTCAAAGATTTATTTTAATTTATTTTTAATTATACGTGTAACACCCTATTTCACTAAAATAACATATACATATTATCATAATTTTTTCTATATGCAGTTTCTTATACAAATCCTTATGTACAAAAATATATATAGATGTACTAAGTACAATCATAATTTTCATGTAGATATCAAACAAATAAAGTAAAGATAATAATATACAAATAATTTTTTAAATATTTTTTATGAGCACAAATCAAATCATATATATATATATAAACAATTCTAGAATCCAAACTTTCATTCAATTAATTAATCATAAATCAACATAAACTCGGTTTTTTTTATCAGCAACACAAACTCAAACTCAGTATCTAAAGGATATTCAAGAAAGAATATTATTGACACTTCCTAGAATAATTATAAATTATGTTTTACTACTTTCATATGTTATTTTAAGTTTAAAAAATCCAAAATATAAACACATACACGTTATTTAGATTTCAATCAAGTTATCTTATATCTATTATATGATATGTTCCTCTAATTAATACTCTTAAATGCAACCAAGGTCAATAAATAATTCACACATATATGTATAATTATAACCAAAAATACTCATGAATATCACCAACCATATCACTATTAGGTGCATATCGCTTGAGCGACCTTGTTTTCTTGCTTGAGCGATCTTGTTTCCTCGCTTGAACGACCTTACTTTCTTTGCTTGAGCGACATCTACCCTATAAAAGAGAGAATTGATGCGATCTGACTCTCGCTAGAACACCCTTTTATCATTTGAGTCACCATCCTTCTCTCGTATTGATCAAATGTTTTAAAACGTATCAATTTCATCATATAAAAGTTGCTTGAGTGAAATTAAATAAAAGAGAGAAAAAATTGGTTTATGATTGAATTTCTAATTTCAGCAAGAATTTCTAGTTGAACAAGAATATATCAAAGAAAAAAAAATCTCTCTACCTAATCTTCATTTGAGTGAAAATGATAAAAGGAATAAATATATTTACTTTTAAGTGATAATGTCTCACTTTAATGAATATATAAAAAATGAGCATTATGCAACAACTAAAAATGAATTCAAAACTCGTCCAAAACTTTTTTTATTAGTTTAAATATTCTTAGTAGTTTATAATACATAAATGTGATCGTATATTGTCCAAATTTCATGTTCCAAACATTTGAACTAAAATGACTATTCAAAGCTCAATATCCAATTCAATAAAATCCAATTATCTTTAAACACAACTAAATTGATCACAACTAAAATTATTTGTCTTATGTTAGGGTAGTTCACTGCACTTACTTTGTAATAACCTGATGCATAACCTGCCTTCAATTTTTCACCACCTATGTCTTAATCTATGTGATATGGACCATTAATAAAGTTGTGATATCTCATTTTTGTAATAGGTTCATGTACTTAATAATATGACTATTTGGATTATAATACCAACTTAGGTATTCTCCACATAACCTCTATAGGCCATAATACTATCTCAAGTACCCACACACAACCATAATAGCTCCACGATATCATACATATATTCACATACAATATATAACAGTATGTATATCATACAATTACATGTAACTTGCATCTCATCATCATCATCATCACCATCACACACACACTCACACACATATATGTATATTTATAACCAAAATACTCATGAATATCACCAAACAACCATACCACCATTAGGTGCACATCGCCTGAGCGACCTTGTTTCCTCACTTGAGCAATCTTGTTTTCTCGCTTGAGCGACCTTGCTTTCTTCACTTGAGCGACCTTGCTTTCTTTGCTTGAGCGACATCAACTATATAAAAGAGAGAATTTATGCAATCAGTTTATTGCTAGAACACCCTTTTATCACTTGAGCCACCACCCTTCTCTCGTATTGTTCAAGTATCACATTGAAACTTGAGTGAGGAGCATTGTTTAATCCAACAAGTTTCAAACACATCATTCACCACTATTACCTCAACGTTTGAGAAACCACTTTGTCCCTTGAGTGTTGGATTGGAAGTCATAGAGGAGAAAGAATTTTCACAATATCTTTCGCACTCAAGCTTCAAGTTATACCTTAAATGACATGTACTCTTGCTTTAGCATCGATGATGGTGTTTGAATGATCTTGAGCAATGGATGCAATGATTACTTATCACTTGAGTGATATTTCAACACTCTAAGTGATAAACATCCATATTACTATAACCCAACAATATGTTTTAACTCTCCAAAACACTAATTTTACATTCAATAAGCATATCACTTTAGCTCAAAATAATTATCTCAAACTCTAAATGCAACTTAACATAAGTTAATTCAAACGTCATCATCATTCCTAAATAATTACCACATAAATAAAACTTCATCTCAACTAACAACATCAACACGGTCTAAAGTATTTAAATCAATTTGAATGAAGTAGATGTAAAAATTGATTCACCTTATGGAGGTAGTGTGTTTTTTAAGTCAAACAACTCCATTATCCAACAATTTCCTTATAGATAGATAGAAATTCAACTATCACAATAATCAATAATCCCTCCTTAATCAAACCAACATTAATTTTAGGTTCCCAATCCCACATAAAAGAAAAAAAAGAAGAAGATTGAATCAATTAAAGAACTGAAAACTTACTCTAATCAAAATTTCAATCAATTTATCTTGATATGTTCTATGAAGAGAATGAATGACTTATCTACTTAAAATTTGAGAGAATATAGAAAAAATATTGTTTTTTAGAGATAAAATTTCTAATAAAATAAATAATAAAAATGTTACAACTTATTGATTTAAAATTACACTACTTATACCATCTAATTGAATTCTTTTAAAGTATTAGTAGAAGTTAGTCAGAGAAAAGTTGTCATTAATAAAAAGAATGGCAAAACACAAATTACTATTCAATTCATTATGTAAATATTTTTGGAAACTACTTGGCAACTACATTAATTAATTGATTATGTTTCATGTGTGGTTTCAAGCCAATTATCCGCATCATCGTGGTGAAGGTTCACATGCATTGTGACAAATGTGAAGCTGACCTAAAAACTAGGTTAATAAAGCACAAAGGTACATACATCCACAACTCCTACTGATGAACTGATATTATTATAATATATATAACATTTTGAATAAATCATATAATCACACACTACTAAAAATTTATTAAATAAAAACTAATTTTAATTATAAAAATAATTAGTTATTATATTATCTAAATTAGATATTGTTTTAAAGACTAAAAACATTATTGATATCTAAATTATTCTAAAGTTGATAGTTAAAACTTTCACTACAAGAAAATCATGAAATAGAAACCAATTTTTAGAAACCAAAATAATTAGTAGCAATAATAACTAAATTAGAGACCATTTTAGAAACTAATAAAATTTTTGGTTTCTAAATTAGTTTTTAGTTAAAACTTTGGTTGCTAATTAGATACCAATTTAGAAACTATTTAACATTAATAGAAATTAATTTAGAAACCAATTTTTTTTTTTTAGTTTCTAAAATGGTCTCTAATTTAGTTACTATTGCCACTAATTATTTTGGTCTCTAAAAATTGGTTTCTATTTCATGATTTTCTTGTAGTGTTTGGTAACTAATTATATACTAATTTAAAAATTATTTATCAATAATAGAAATTAATTTAGATACCAATAATTTTGTAGTTTTTAAAATAATATTTAATTTATTTAAAATAACAATTAATTATTTTTGTTCTCTAAAATTAGTTTCTCTTTAATTTTTTTTTTTTATACAAACTAAAGTTTAAGGTTTTTGATTTGATGAATGAAGGTATTTTCGATGTGAAAACGGATCAGAAAGCAGAAAGTGTAACAGTGGAAGGCACCATTGAAGTGGATAAATTGATATCATTTTTGAGAAAAAGGGTGAAAAAGAATGTGGAGATTGTTTCCATAAAGGAGGTGAAAAAGGAAGAGAAGAAGGGCAAAGAAGAAGGGAAATCTTCAGAAACAACTAAAGAGAAGGATAAAGGTGAATCAACCAAGAAAAAAGGTGATGAAACAACCAAAATAATAGAGGCTCGTGAAGAACACCAAAAAGAAGAGGTTAAGATTAAGGACAATGTTCCTTACATCATTCACTATGTCTATGCACCACAACTTTTCAGTGATGAGAATCCAAATTCATGTTCTATTTTATAATTGGAGTAAGACTATATACAAATACACAAATGAATAAACGATTTAGTTTTTTTTTATGTATTTTCAGTGTAGTTAATTTTCTATCATTAATCAATAGAAATTTGTTGTAATTTATTTTTTCAAGATAATTATTATAAAAATAATATTTATTCATAATTCATATATGATCGTTGATGAAGAATATATAATTCTAAACAGTTTCTTTGTATTTAGAGATAAAGCATCAATTAAGATTAGTTAATTAAATATGATATGTGTTGGGTATGAAGTCAGAACCAATTAGGTTGAACTGACTAGACATCAGGTTTAGTGAGTGAGCTTAATCATTGTGTCTCATTTATAATTTCTATTTAAAGAGATAATTGTACTTGTAATTGGTGTTAGATGTAGGTTGCAGTTGAAGACCGAAGCACGTTAAATCTTGTGTCATTTGCAGTTGATTTGTGATTATGTGTGTTGGTTCCGCGTGCGTTTTTCCCATTAACATGTGGATACTAAATATAATTTGGTTTTATGTGAAAAATTCTCTCATAGTTTTGGTTGATTACTTCTTTTATATTTAAAAGTTTCAAATTAGTTGAGAAATGAAACTAATGATTATTTATATACATATTAATGTATTAATAGATGTCTTTTGAAAAAAATTAACAATTCATTTTAAAATAGATTATAATTAAATACAATGATTAACCATAACAATATATACCTCATCACACTTAAATTTAGAACATAAAAAAAGTTAGGACGTTGTTTGCTATAAAAGAATTAATTAATTGAAAAATCAACGAAAATAAACGTTGATTCACTTAATTAGTGAAATTTTGGTGTGTATTATTTGAAATAATGTATATATTTGACATTTCAATATGAATATTATAATGTATATATTTTTATACAAATTAAATTAGATTTTTATATTAATATTAAAACTTTTTGTTAAATGAGGGTGCTTATAATTCAAAATACTACATGTACACTTGAATTATTCATCTGGCTGATGTATCATAGCATTATTTATTCAATAATGTGTTCGGTCAATTCAAAGGAGTAACCATGCAAGATGCAAATAATACTGTGCATTCGACTTCTTAATTTGATTGTTCTATAATCAAATTTTTTTAAAAAATGAAATACTTTTTTTCTAAATTAAAATTATTTTATGCATAAATTTAAATAAAGAAGAAGATTCTTGCATCAAACTTTCTAGAGTGTGTTGAATTACTAAAAATGTTTCTAATGGGTTATGTAGTTCTAGTGTCAATTTTAAAATAATTTTTTTTAAGAAGTCAAACTACACACATGTATTAAGTATGTTACTTAAAGACTAATACTTGGTATATCATAAACACTATTGGTAATAAAATCTCAAATTTCTATATTAGGAAGATTATTTATACTTACTTTACAAAGTTTTATGTAAGAACTTCCTTCAATATCTTACTGCTTGTTATCTTAGTAGATTTGATTTATACTATCATTGAAATCAGAATGTTCTCTTTCCTTAATGGATTCATTTACTTAATACCACAATCACAATTGGCCTTAATACCATCATAAGTATCAATGCAATATACAATATCATGTATATTCATTTATCAGAATTGTTGTTTGATTATAAGGTTCAAATTCACACGAGTGGTTGTGAAAATATACACTCCTTGCTATAGAAATTACAACTTCAAAATAGTGAAAAGTTTACAATAATGACCAGTCTCTAATTCTACATCGTTTAGAAGACGGACTACAATTATAATAGTTGAAGGCACATCTATAAGCACTTTTCACATACACATGTGCATCCTTTTATATATAGAAGCCTTGCTTTTTTTTTCATGGAAATCCTTCCTTATATATAGGCATCTAGAAAGAATCATTATTGGTTTCCTTATATAGGTATCTAGAAAGAATCGTTATTGGTTGCATTCTTCAAAACATCTTAGGTTAGAGCTTTTTCAGAGGTTCATGACCTTTTGTTGGCATCTTCTGCTTTGTAGTATGATGAGGTGGTTAGATCACACTCTTTATCTTTATGATGTCTCAGTATAACTGAAAATAGCTAATAGAACTTACACACATAGATGAATCTTCCTTTGTGTCAAAGTCTTTATAGATAGTCATTTTGAAAAACTCTTACACAATAGGCAATATGGCATGTCAAGGATGCATCTAGTGTTAATCACTTTCATCAAGTAACTATTCTACATTATTTGAGTTGTTTGTTGATAGGTGTTTCTTATAAAGTTGTATGTTTTTTATTCTCCTTAAAAAATTGTCTACTCTTAGTTCTTAGGTTTTAATGTTACAATTGTCTTATTGTTGAGAAGAATATTTATTTGTTTCGTCTTACACTTGTTACCTTGCAACTTCTTTATATAATATTATTTTTGAGTGACAAACTTCGTATCTTTTAATCTCTCGTCTTATGACATTTACATCTCATATCGTATGAGATTAACTATAAGATCATGCAAGATAATCATATGTTAATAAAGATATATATCATAGCATATGTCTCCTAATAACATGGTTGTTTGAACTTGCTAGAGTTGTTTAGAGCTTCTAAGGAATTGATCTATTTTTTTTGTAACATATGTAAAAAGTTTATTCACTTTTTGTTCTTGTACTTTAAACATGACTTGTATCTTTATCAACGACTTGTTCCTTTGTGAAGACTTGTTATTTGCTCATGATCAACATTTTGACTTTTGTATCGCTTGAGTGAACATACATTATTTCAGTAATAACAACTTTAGAGGAGAGAGAATTTGTTTGACATTTTCCTTCCTCAAGTGTCAAACCAATGTCATCCAATACCTAGAGGAGAGAGAATCAACATTGATTCTCCCTTACTTAAGCATTATACTCGCACTCAAGTGACATGTCTTCATATCTCAAGGCACAACTTCCCCCTCAAGTTTTTGAATTTTATTACTTGAACAACCATGTATCACTTGAACAATGAGAGTTCTAAATGAGAGATAATTGTTATATTATCTCTCTTAGTTACACTCCAAGAAAATCATTAAATAGCAACTAAATTTAATTATCTCCACTTACTTAAAGGTAATTTAATTTGCAAGAAAAGCAACTCCTACACCTAAAAGCTTACAATTCAAGCATATAATTCTTCAAAATTTCAACCTAAATAAATCAAAACCTTCACTCTTCTGACCTCAAGTCCAAGAGATAGCATTGCTAGGGTCAATCACCGCATCCAAGATATTGTTCACTTTGGAGATCGGTGCAAGTTCGATAGATAGCATCGTTAGGTTCAATTAATGCATCTGAGGTATTTTCCGCTTTGGAAATCGGTGTTTCGTCACGATTTTATCCTTAAAAGGTGTCTGGTGGGTTGTTGGATGAAGGAGTATATAAACTGTCATTGACATCGACTCCTAAGCGACGTGAGACTATATTTTTACTTATTCAAATTACCAAAAATTTATATTCTTCAATTGATTCAAACAAATATAGTATAAAACACCAATAACCTTTTAAAAAAAATATAGAATCAACTGCAAAGAATAAGAAACTTATCTACATCAAAATTTTGATTAAACAATCTATCTTATCTATTCTCAACTTTCTCCTCAATTGTGTAACCTGAATTAGTACCAAAGCGTAACGAGAGTTTAAGGATTTAGAAAGATGGAGTTTATAAAGAATTGAGAAATAAACTATATTTTTCAAACTTAATTATAAAATTTTCAAAAAAATATTTTAATTCTCCATTTACTTTAATTTCATGATTTATTTATTTAAAATTAAAAATAAAAGCGTCTTAACAAAAATACATTTGAAGAAGTATACATTAGAATGGGAGGTACTATTATTAATATATAATACTTATAATACATATAAATGATAAATAAATGTGAGAATAACTATTCCTAAAATAGAAGGAGTGTGGGTATAAAGACAAACAAGTGCAACAAGAGAAAATTAAGGTTATATTGAGTGGAGGATGTTACATTACAATAACATGAATTTGAAAAAGAAACATCTCAAATTAATGTTATAAATGAGATCAATCATTGTTTTTTTAGTAGGGAAACTAAATTATTATTAACAAAGAAATGTGCATACTATTAAACCATGGATACATTATTTCTAGTCACATGCAATTTTACAATTGTGGTAAGTTTTCTTGCTCCATCAGATGAGGTCGATGGTTTGATTTTGTTGGTTAAATATTTTGTATTTTTGCTCTTTGAACTTCACTTGTAGAACACTTCAAGAGAGTAACGTAAGGGTAGTGACAATTCCAAAGTCATTTAGATAATTACTTTACATTCTAAATAATTTTCAAGGTCCAAAAAATCGTACTTTTTTAATAATATTATTTATTATTAATTTAAGTCATTAAGTGATAAATGTTATTATGATATGTGATATATTAGTAGTTTTTATGAGTAGAACTGTCAAAATTTTATGAAGATAATGTATTAATTTTGAAAACAAATTTATTTATAGTAAGTATTATAATGTTATATTAATATGTAGTTCCAACCATCAATTTCTCTCTGTTTTTTTTTTCAATCGAATCATATATTTAATATTTTTTTAAAGTATCATAAATATAATATATTCATTGAGAAATAGCTAAACATAAAAAAAAAAAATATATATATATATATATACACAAAATATACAAAATCGAAAGTTGATAAAAAAAATTGTGAATTTTTAAAAATTCAGAAACTAAAACCTAAAATAATAATAATAATAAAACTAAAATCACGGATAAAATATTATGGAAGGCCAAAATTAAAATTTATTTATTTTTAAGTAATGAGTTATTTTTCCAAAAAAATATATTAATAACACTGATTGTTCTAGGAAATAATCACTTTGAAATTAAAATTACTAAAATAAACTGATATTAACTATCTTAAATGTGTTAATTGAATTTTTCTTAATTTATATATTAGACATGAAATAATATAAATACTAAAAAAAATTATTAAATATCAATTAATTTAGAGAAAAAAAATAGTCATTATATTAACTAAATTAGATACAATTTTATAAAATAAAAAATTATTGGTATTTAAAGTAATTTTTATTATTAATAAAAATTTATAAAATACTTTATAAATCAGTATTTAATATTAACTATCAAAATTTTATCTACTAACTATTTTAGATGAAAAATTAATATTTAATTAAATTAATAATTAATTTAAAATTTAAAGAAGTTAGTGGTTAAAATCTTAGTAGTTAATGTAAGATACCAATTTATATTTTAAATTAACAAATATTTGTTGGAGTGAAATATTTAGTTATTTTATATTTTTTTATACTTTTTCTTTCAATACAGAAATTTTACAATTCATATAAAAATATGTAAAAAATCCTTTTTTATGAATTTTAAAAATAAAAATTATTTGAAAAATCCTACAAAATATAAAAGATTAAGTAGTATATGGAGTGATAAACCTTGAGAATTGAAAAGTTATTAAAATTTAAAAAATACATTCTTAATTGTTTTGAGAGGCCTTTGTGAACTCTGGGACTTTACAAGCATGAGATTGTGAGAAAATAAGAGTTGTGGAAAGATTGTGTGGGAAACTAATATATTCACATGCATCACAATGTGGACTTATGCATCATTGTGACTGCTATCAAACAAAAACTCAAGAATTTTGAGTGGGAAATTGAAGAAATAGTTTAAGAAGTTTTCTCACAAGATCATTAATCACCTTGTCTTCTTTTTCTTTCCTACCACATGTCAAAAAATAATTTCATTTGTGATATTTTGATTCAATTTGTTGAATAAGTTTTAATGTATGATGAATTGTGAATTGGTATCATTTTTATATATCAAACTATAACATGTTAATTTTTAGTATCCAAAAATTAATTGTGAATTGAAGTTATACATTAGATAAAAGTAGCAAAGATTAAATAACTATTTTCTAGTGAAAAGCTTTGTTTCATTTTATGCATATAAAATTTAAAGCATTAATTATATATATATATACATATATATTATTCAATTAAATATTTATTAAAAAAATTAATTTATTGAATGTTTAAAATATTTTTTTTTCTATATATCATTTCATTTTATCTTTATCAGAATGACTTAATTGTTATTTTGTTTTCCTATTTCAAATATTTCAAATTTATTAAGTGTGTTTTTCTTCTATAATCTTTTCAAACTCACTAGTTAACTTGCTCTTTTCCTTTTTAATAACAATTTGACTAGTAAATTGAGATAAATTAGAGAAGAAAGAAATAAGTTTATGGATGAGTTAAAATTAGGAAGACAAAATAAGTTATGTCCTCTATCTCAATAACAAAATCAAATCATAGGGTATTTAGACAAAAAAAAAATTGAAAAAAAATAAATTTATGAGTTACTATTTTGAAATGGACTTTAAGAATGACAACTCATACGTGAAATAACATATGATGGGTAGTCCGATAGCGAGTATCATGATAAATTCAACAAATACTCATTAAGATAGACTCGAAATGACTCTATACCATATTATAAAGTGACTTTTAAGTCTAACTCAACATCATCAAATCGATTTGAGGTTACTTATATACAGTGAATTATACCAATGTCATAGTCGATATAGGATTTCCAACAATTATTTAAAATTTAATTGAAACAACATAATGGTTATTTAAATATTTATAAATTATTTTTTGTATTGTATTTCATTTTTAATTTAACAAATAAAATAATAGAGCAGTTTTTCCATTCACTCGATCTTTCTTCCTCACGAAATTTCTCTTTCAGTTATGTCAATTCCATCTCTCATGGTGTGCCATGTATTATCAACTCTAACATAAACATTATTTAAGTGAAGCATTATAAAGTTTAAAAAATAAATATAAATAATAAACAAATTGAGTTTCACATTATTTATAAAAGAATTGAGGTACTTAATTAGTTATAGTGACAGTTATTAAAATGATTAATTTTGGTTGGTTGAAAGTGTAACCAAACACGGAATAAACGCGGACAGACTCGTTCCAATTTGTGGGTACAGATAGTTAACTACACCACATAAGTATTCACACATACGTCAATACTTATACAGTACTTGACAACCTTAATTCATTCATACTACTTGCACCAATAAAAAAATAAAATATGACAAAATGACATAACTTTTTGAAAAAAATCATATTTCAATATTCCATTTGTCAGAAGTATAGTCAAAATAATAATATAAAAATCATTAAATAAAATTTAATTTTAAAAATAAAATAATTAATTATTGTATTAACTATTTTAAAGATTAAAAATTTATTAGTATTTAAACTAATTTTTATTATTAATTAAATTTATAAATTATTTTTAAATTTAGTATATAATAGCTACAAATATTTTAGCTACCAAATCTAAAAATTAATTTATAAATTTTATTAAATAATAGAAACTACTTTAGATAAGAATGATTTTTTTAATCTTCAAAATAATATCTAATTAATTTAGTATAGTAATTAATTATTATTTTTTTAACAATTAATTTATATTTAATGATTTTTAGTAGAGATATAAATGGTGCAAATTTTATTTTTTTAAATTAAATTTTGTAAAATTGAGTTAAATTTAAATATTGGTATAATAATATAATATCATAATTACTAACTAAGATCAATTGAACTTATCATATCGTCTACTCTTTATAATCAGTATATAAGAATGTATTTTATGAAGATATTTAAAAAATTTAATATATAAATGAGTAGAAAGTTCACTTTAATAAAAAAATTGAGATTGAATAACCTTACTATATTACAATTTTTTTATAAAAAGAAATTTAATAGGTTAAAAAATTATAATATTTATAAAAACGCTTTTTCTAATTTTAAATAATGAGTTTTGATGAAATAATATAAAATAATATTTTTTATTTATATTTAGTTAATATTTCTAAAATTCAGTTTCATTTTTAGCATGACATAGTTTTATAAAGTAAATAATAAAAGGAATCGTTAATTCAACTTTTAGTAATATTTTTAAAAACTTTTGACAAAGTATACTTAAAATTTTGTTGTCATTCAAATATGGTCGTATTTTTTCTCTCTAAAATATGATTGTTTTATTTTATCATTATATTTTATATTTTGATTTAATATATATTTAGTTTTACTTTATGTAAAATATTCATTTATTTAGCCTATATGACCTTAGTTTCAATGAGATTCATTCAAAATTGATAAAATATTATAGAACTAAAAAATTAGCAACTAAAACAAAATAAGAAGGAAACAAAACTTTTACAGAGACTAATTTTGAATATAGATATTTTTAACTTTATAGACATTATTCCTTTCATTTTACCCTAACCTTTATTGATAAATTTTATTGTATTATTATGTATATTTTTATTTTCTGAATTTTTATATTAAATATTTGAGTAAAATTTATAGTTGGGTGATTTAAATGTACCAACAATTATTTGATCCAAATAAATGAAAAGGTTAACCGAAGTTATTAATTGGCAACGGTGCGAGAAACGTACGCAAGACGTAAGATTGCGGGATATTGAGGGAAAATGTTTGACAGCTTTAATTAAAAGTTTTCTTCCTGGAAAATCAAGGACATTTTTAAATAAAAATTAATAAAGAAAGTGTATTTATTTTTTTTTATCATTCAAAAAATAAAGAAGTTTACCAATTTTTTGTTAATAAAATGTTAATATTAGAAATAGTAAAACAGATCAAATGCTCCATTTTAATCCGATCAGTCATTAATTAATAAAAAAATGAATGGATCAAATTGATATGCTAAATTAACATGGATTGAAAGAGTTAAAAAAATTAATTTGTCCTGTCTAAAGGATATATATATATATAATTTTATTTAAAATTAGAGACATGAATTTCACATAATTTAAAGTCTTTTTTAAATTTTGTTTAGAGAGAATAGATGAGGAATGCTTTTAATTGGTGAAGGATATTATAATATTTTTTTTTAATTATTAAAAACATAATATAGAATAGTAGACTTTTTCTTAGGATGTAGAAATGTAATCATATAATAGGATGTGTTTTTTTTATTGTTCTTCTATTTAAGAAAATATGATGTTACATTATTTAATATTTAATACATTGTTTGGATTGGGGTGACATTATAGTTGAGGACGGATAAGACGGTGTCATCCCATTTGAATCAAGGAAGAATGAGGGTGAGGGAGCGAGGGGAGAGAAAGTGGCATGGTTCAATGATCTTCTGAGGGTTGAAGAGAAAAGAGAGACGAGTGAAGAGAAAATCACGTTATTTTGTGTCGAATACCATTGTTCCCTTCCTTTTGTTTACTTTTTTAGCGTGAATTGATTTTACAGTGCCTAATCGATTATCACTGCAAAAGAGCACAACAATTAATCGATTATGTTATAAAAAATAGTTGATAATCGATTAGGTTGAATACATAATCCATTATGTATTATTTGTTAGATGCATAATTGATTATCTGATATGTGTAAATATGAGGTTAATTGATTATAGCATAATCAATTATGTTTTGTTTTCTAATTGAAAACATAGTCGATTATGCTTCTGAAATTTTTGGCTAATCGATTTGGTAGTGTTTTTAAGGCATAGGATAATCGATTATGTTCATATATTTTTTTTTCAGATTTTTTAAATTTGTGTTTTGCTTCATTTTTGCTTTGTTTTTTAATAAATTTGGTTTGACATCATTTTAAATTACTGATTTGTATATGTTTTTTTAAATTATTATTATTAATATAAATTAATTTTGTCTTATTAATTAAAATTAATTAAATACATTATTCAACATCAGAAATATTAATATATAATCGAATTTATGTTATATTATTGATAATTAAATTCATAAATTAAATATATTTATTATTGAGAATCTATTTGATTGATTTTTTTGAGAGTGTTAAGTTAAATTCCATTTTAAATATACAATTAATTATTGTTTTTTAATTGATTAGTAAAAATTCATTTTAATATTTTTAATATTAGTTAGAACATATCCAATTTTCTTTTCTGTTTAACATTTGTTTTAAGGTCTTTATCTCTTTCCAGATTAAATATAATCACTTTATATATTTTTGTTTTCAATTATTGACTACTTAATATTCATTTTATGTTTTAAATACTCATTTATTTTTTAAAACATATTAATTCTTTTTTAATAATAATAATGAAAATCATGATTAATATTAATTTATATATATATATATATACTTAATATATAATATAATTATATTTAATATTTTAAGTTTATTTATTTATTTTAATTTTACATTATTTTAAATTTTTTATTTATAATTGAAATTTTTACATTATTTTAATTAACTAAAATGTGCACAAAATTAATTATTATTTATTTTATCTTTTTTTATACACAAAGGTAAATTTGTAATCTTACATTTTATACAATTAAAAATAATTCAAAATATCCTTACAACCATCACATCAGTCATATAATTCAATAAACTTTTCTCACACATTCATTCTATCATATCCCAATCAAAACACCCTATACTTTCTTTACACTTTTTTCTCAAATCTTCACACTTTCACTCTCCCCCACCCTCAATTTTCCGCTCCTTAATCCAAACAAAACATAAGTATAAAAAGTTTAATTTTATAGTTATAAATTTTGTTAAAAGATATTAATAATATTAATATGAATGAGTATATATATATATATATATATATATATATATATATATATATTATATATATATATATATTTTTAAAAAATATATAAAAAATATATATATAAAAATATATATATATATATATATATATATATATATATATATATATATTATGCCTATATATTAATTTGATAATTATTTTAAATATTCTAATATTAATTGTTAAATCAAACATTTATTATTAAGTTATGATAAGAGGCAATTCTTTCTACGTAAAAACATAGCAGTTAAAGTCACAAATTTGAATTTTAATGGAACAACTAGAAAGAGAGAAATTATTAGGTTGTATCAATTATCTTATATGATATAATTGATTACATTCTTTTAAACAAAAGAGAGTTGCATCGTGAACATATTAAATGTAATTTTTAGCTTAATAGTAAATGTTTCATTTAACAATATCAATATATTAAACAATTATATCAATTTTTTCACATAATAATACTAATAATTAAATCAAACATAATATTTTTAATTATTTAATCCAAGCACCTACATCAATTAAAATCAAGTTCACTTAAGATGATGATAACTGTCCATAAAAGTTTCAAGCTATCATAAGATTGAATACAAAATCATTCAAGAATTTATATAACCTAACAACTTTTAAAACTACATTGAATTCAAACTTTTGGGACAAACACCTAATTTATGAATGTACATGTTACCCAAGTACAATTATTTTTATCTCAATTAAAAACCTAGACAAGATCAAGGTTTGCACACTCATTCAACAAACTAGATCGTATTGTCTCTACGCTTGAAAAATGTAATTAGTAAAGTTATTGATTTGAGACAGTCAGCTTTTCTTGAAGGTAGGGGTTTGCTGGACAGTGTGTTAGTAGCTAATGAGGTGCTGGAGGAATATAAAAGAAAGAGGAAGAGTTGTGTG